>Ga0208297_1000390_pt1 | contig 95419 bp, 66 predicted proteins | sample LMS_cellobiose_e_FD_187367 | JGI IMG/M metagenome (GOLD analysis project Ga0208297, IMG submission 187367) | Rumen-fistulated moose microbial communities from Alaska, USA - LMS_cellobiose_enrichment (SPAdes) (version 2) | ecosystem: Host-associated > Mammals > Digestive system > Stomach > Rumen... | reverse complement strand
TTCAGCCTGGAACAAGTTATTCTGGCCGCATACGGCGTTGTCGAAAGCGAAGCCGAACAAAAAAACATCGCTTTTTCATGGTACATGGCGCCGCAGCTTTCCCGCCGCTATTCGGGAGATCGTGCGGCACTTGAACGCGTATTGACTCTGCTTCTGGAAAGCGCTGTCCATGCCACGGCGCGCGGCCAGATTCAGCTCCGCGCGAGCAGGCTCCCGGAAAGCAACGATCCCGGACAGCTCCTGTTCAGCGTATCCGATTCCGGAGAAGGGACCCCGCCTGCCGGGCGCAACACGGCCGCCCTGACACAGGCATGGGAGCTGGCAGGCCGGCTTGACGGCGCCATCAGCATGACCAGCGGGCCTACAGGAACAACAGTCTCTTTTGCCATACGCCTTCAGCCAACAGGCGGTGAGCTCGCACAGACCAGCAGCACAGTCCCGCCCGAATTGCAGGCGGCATTGTCCGGGGCACTGCGCATTCTTATCGTCAGCGATGTCTCCGCCGAGCGTCAGCTTCTGGCCTATTATCTTGACGAACTCCCGCACGAATTGCGGGAAGCCCGTGGTACGGCTGAAGCCGTAGCCATGTATGCGCGCACGCCAGGAGCGCTTGTGCTGTTTGACGGCAACCTTCCTGAATCAGACATTGCTTACGCTGTCGCCAAAATCCGCGCTATTGAAAACGAAAAGGACTATCCTTTGACCTCCATCCTGGGGCTGGCCAATGACGAAGCGCAGGGAGACAGGCTGCGCCGCGCCGGCTGCTCTCACATCATGGTCAAGCCTGTCGCCCGCACGCATCTGCGTCATCTGGCGCTTCGTCTTGCGCCATTGCCAAAAGCCCGCGCGCGCCAGAAATCCGCGCAAGGTTCGCTTACGGGTGAAAAAAGGCGGCAGTCTTCTGTCACAATCACCCTCCCCGACGAAAAAAACTGGATGCTGCTGACAGCGCCTGGCAAAATAAAAACCGAACCCGCCGCGCCTTCGCCCGCGCCGGCTGCACAGCCTCCTGCAATTTCAGCTCCAGACGTGCAGGGAGCGGAAACGCTGTCAACCGATACTCCCCATGTCAGTGCAGCGGCCTCTCTTCCCTCAAGCTCCCCGGACAAACAGGCGGCGTCTTCCAGCGAAACCGGAGCCGCTGCCCCTCTGCGCTTTCTTCAGCCACCCACACTGCGCACCCGCTCTAATGTGGGCGAACCTATGCCCATCAGCCGGACGGAATTGAATGAACTGGCCACAGCCAGAGCCGCGCGCATCAGGTCTTCAGACACCGACGGGACGCAACGGAAAATCACCAGCATCTCCACCCGGAAGGACAGAAGCGGCGCTCCTGCCGGGGAAGAACCGCTTTCTGCCCAGGATGACGTTTCCTCCGTGCAGAAGGATTCTGTGATACGCCCTGAAGCCGGCTCCCGGGTGCCTTCGCCGGAAACGGATGAACGGCCTGTTGGCTGGGTTGGCACTCCTACGCCCATCATTCGGGGGGAAACGGCCAAATCCGGTATAACTGCCTCCGGCACTCTTCCGCCCAGGGAAACAGAAGAACTGCCTCCAAAAGCGACAACGCCTTCCGCGACTGCCAGAGCGGCAGGAAAAACAGGGGAGACCGCGGTGCCGCCTCTCAGGCTTCACACCGCGTCTGCAAACAAAATACCCTTCCCTCCGGCGGGTGAATCTTCTTTCCATCCGCCGTCAGGCGTCTATTTCGCGCCCCGGCAAAAAAAAGGCTTTTTCGCCCGCCTGTTCGGTTTTGGCAAAAAAACAAAGCTGGGGCCTGATGATTTTGAGCTCTATGATGCGCCTCCAGGTGGCAACGCATACGAGTGGGTAGGGGAACCGATGCCTGTCACCACATCTTCTCCTTCCGCCGCCGCGAGCACTCCTGCCTCCCCAAATACGCCTGCCGACGGCAGTCCCCAGACTGCGCTTCATGCTGACGCCGTCACGGGGAAGACGGCCGGCGCTTCTTCGGGCGACAGCGCACCAGAGGTGAAAAATACCGTGGAGGCTCCTTCCACACCCATAGACGAATCCCCGTCCGCCAGTGTCGCCCAGGAGGAACTCTCCCTTACTTCTTCCGGAAAGGAAGAAAAACGCGCTGGCTCCTCTCTCATATTGGAGCCTGAGCAGGAACAGCCAACAGCGCCAGAACTGGCTACGTCAGCGCCGGAAAAATCTCAAAGAACAGAAAAGAATGCTCACAGCACACAGGCTGAACGGACTGTTGTCGAGCCTATGCCATCAGTGCTGGACCTGACTTGTCCGTCCCCTTCCGAATTTTCCGAATGCAAGCTGAATAATCAGCCCGCCCCGCTCTATCCGGCAGCGCCGCAGCGCGCCAAGCTTCCCATCCTGAATATGGAGCCGCTTTCACTCCTGGATCTGCGGCCTTCAGAGGACGACAAAAAAAAGGCCAGTGACAAGTAATGCGAAGGCCCCGGGCACATCCCGGGGCCTTTTTGATTCACGAAGAACGGCAGAAAAGCTTTTTCCTTGCCCGCCTGGGCTTTCGGACCGCTAAAGCGACGCTTCGGCGGCTTTAAGCGTCTTTTCAAAATCTTCTTCCGTATGGGCAAAGGACACCATGCCCGTTTCAAAAGCTGATGGGGCAAGGTAAACACCCTGTCGCCGCATGTTGCGATAGAAGGCCGCATAGGCCGCGCTGTCACATTTTGCCACGTCAGAAAAGTCGCGTACTTCCGCGTCTGTGAAGAAAATCGTGAACATGGAGGCCAGGCGGTGGACTTTCACAGGAATCCCCTTTTTAGCAAATACAGCCTCCAGCCCGGCAGCAAAAGCTTCTACGCGAGCTTCCAAAGCGGCATAGTCAGCCTTTTTCAACAGGTTCAGCGTGGCGATACCCGCCGCCATGGCCAATGGGTTTCCGGAAAGGGTGCCGGCCTGATAGACATCCCCGGCCGGAGCCACGCGCTGCATGTACTCGGCTTTGCCGCCATACGCGCCCACAGGTAAGCCGCCGCCGATGATTTTCCCAAGCGTGGTCAAATCGGGCTCGATGCCGCACCGCGTCTGCATGCCGCCGTATGCAGCGCGAAAGCCGGTGATGACTTCATCAAAAATCAGCAGACTGCCGTTGGCATCACAAAGTTTGCGCAATCCCTCAAGGAAACCGGGCTGCGGCAGCACCAGTCCCATGTTGCCGGCGGCTGGCTCCACAATCAGCGCGGCAATATCCTTTCCATACAGTTGGAACACATCTTTCACGCTGCGCAAGTCATTATACACGGCAAGCAACGTATCCTGCACCGTGCATTCAGGCACACCGGGGGTGCCGGGAATAGACAGCGTGGCGACTCCGGAGCCGGCGCTGGCCAGAAAAGGATCCGCATGACCGTGGTAACAACCGATAAACTTGACGACCTTATCACGTCCAGTAACGGCGCGGGCAAGGCGAAGGGCGCTCATGGTCGCTTCGGTACCGGAATTCACCATACGCACCATGTCCATGGCGGGAAAAGCTTCCACCACCATCCGGGCAAGGGTTACTTCGGCGGGACACGGAGCGCCAAAACTTGTGCCAAGAGGCGCGGCTTCGATGATCGCACGGGAGACTTCGGGATGGGAATGCCCCAGAAGCATGGGCCCCCAGGACTCCACAAAATCGATCATCTCTTCGCCGTCTACTGTGGTGATATGCCCCCCCTTCGCCGAAGCGATGAACAAAGGATCACACCCCACGCTCAGGCAGGCGCGCACAGGACTGTTCACGCCGCCGGGAATCAACCGCTTCGCCTCTTCAAAAAGGGCCCTGGATTTCATTTCTTGCGCGTTCATCTTCTTCCTTTCATGGCGAACCATCCGGGAGAACGTGGCCGTGCCGTACGTGGCCTTTTTCCCGGGTATGATGGGACATCATGGATGTTCACTGCCGGGCGGGGAAATTTTCTGAAAACATCTCCCGGCGGCGCCGGAACAAAAAAACCTTACAGATACAGCCTGCTTTCCTTAAAAATAAGTCATGGAAATTTTTTTCAGCTCTTTCAAACTGCGCAGCATGGCACAGTTTCCTATGCCTGGGATGTGCCGTAAATCCTCGACGGCGGCAAGACATTCATCGTCCGAGCGGCCGTGCACCATGGTGTACAGCGTATACGGCCAGTCCACGGCAGGACTCGGGCGGTAATAACAGTGCGAAACGTGCGGATGCTTTGCCGCCATTTCACCGGCAGCATCCACCACATCAGGAGAAGTTTTCCAGGCCACCATGACATTATGCGTCCACTCTGTGTGCTGATGCTTGAGGCTGACCCCAAACCGCCGGATGGTTCCGGAGTTCTTCAGACGCAAAAGCAGCTCAAGCACTTCCTCTTCCTTAAGCCCCACTTCCCTGGCTATGTCAGCGTAAGGCGTCAGCGAATCAGGCAAATCGTTCTGAACAATGCGTAGCGCTGCCCGCTCTTTGTCTGTGAATTCCATCATATCCCTCCCTGTACGAACACACCGCGCCGCAAAACATTCCTCCCCGGCGCGTAAAGGCCGCAGCGACCCCGTGCTTCCGGGATTCCCTGTCATAAACCAGGCACAGAAGAAAAAAGCCGGGACCGGCAACGCCCGTCCCGGCCATGTCACAGATTCACCCAGGTTATTCAGCAGAGCTCTTGTACTCAGCCACAACCTTTTCCACAACAGGAGCAGGCGCTTCCTCGTAGTGGTCGAATTCCATAGTGAACACGCCCTGACCGCCCGTCATGGAACGCAGATCCGGAGCGTAGCGCAGTACTTCGCTCATGGGAACATGGGCCTTGATTTCGGTGATCCCGCCCTGCGAGTCAGAACCAAGCACCTTGCCGCGACGGGAAGACAAATCGCCGATAACGTCGCCCATGAATTCGTCAGGAATGGAAACAGTAAGCAAGACAATAGGTTCAAGCAGCACCGGCTTCAGGCTCTCAATAGCTTTCTTGAAAGCCAGGGAACCGGCCACCTTGAAAGCCATTTCCGATGAATCCACAGGATGGTAGCTGCCATCGTACACGCGTACCTTGAAGTCCACCACCGGACAACCGGCGATAAAGCCGCGCGCGGCGGTTTCCTGGATGCCTTTGTCGATGGCGGGGATGTACTGACGCGGGATCACGCCGCCTACGATTCCATCTTCAAAAACGTATCCGGCCCCGCGCGGCAGGCCTTCCATTTCAATCCAGCAGTCACCGAACTGACCGCGGCCGCCGCTCTGCTTTTTGTGACGCCCCTGAACCTGTACCTTGCCGCGCACGGTTTCACGGTAGGGCACCTTGGGCGTCTTGAGGATAATGTCGGCCTTGTAGCGGCGGTGGGCACGTTCCACAGCGATTTCGATATGCAGCTGGCCCATGCCGGACAGCAGGATGTCGCCGGATTCGCCGTCGCGGGACAGCTTGAGGGTGATGTCTTCATCAAGAAGCCGCTGGACGGCGGCGTAGACCTTGTCTTCATCCCCCTTTTCCTTGGGAGCGAGAGCAAAGGTAATAAGCTGCGGCGGCAGTTCGGGCATGACCAGCGTAAAGGGTTCCTTGGCGTCGCACAGCGTGTCGCCGGTGCGGGTATTCTTGAGCTTGGCAATGGCCACGATGGCGCCCGGCCCCAGCACATCCTTACATGCCGTCTGGTTTTTCCCGTTCAGATACAGCAGATTGCCCAGGCGTTCCGTTTCACCGGTCCGGGTATTCAAGAAGGAGGAGTCGGTGGACACAGTCCCGGACAACACCCGGATGATATTCAGCTGGCCAGAGAACGGATCGCTCAGCGTCTTGAACACAACGCAAGCCGGAAGCTGTTCTTCCGAGGATTCCCGCTTCGCGTTGTTTTCACCGGCCCAGGCCGCATGTTCCAGAGGCGAGGGCAGCAGCGCGGCAACGGCGTCAAGCAGCTGACGGCCGCCTTTGTTCTGGAGCGCAGACCCGATAACCACTGGCACGACTTCGCCCGCCAGGACCCCCTTGCGCAGGCCGGCAGAGATATCTTCAGGAGACAGAGCGCCTTCCTCAAGATATTTCTCCATAAGAGCTTCGTCAGTCTCGGCGATGTTTTCCACCGCCATATCGTGCAGAAGCGCGACATGCTCGGCCATATCCGCCGGCACCGCCGCCTCGGTGGTAGCGCCGTTTTCGCCGAACATCAGGGCCTTGTCGCCCATAACGTCTACCATGCCCACAAAATTTTCACCCTTCATGATCGGCATGTACAACGTGACGGCATGCACCCCCAGCACCTTGGACAGGCCTTCAAGGGCCATATCAAAATCAGCGCGGTCGCGGTCGATTTTGTTGATGAAGGCAAGGGCCGGCAATTTTGCCTTGCGGGCAGCGTTCCAGATACGGCGGGTCAGAGGGCGTACGCCGTCGACAGCGTCAATAGTCAGTACCACACCGTCAACACCAGTCAGCAGGTAAGGCAAATCACCGATAAAATTCCCGTCGCCGGGCACGTCCATCATAAAGTGGCGGCTCTTATTCCAGAGATAGGTGGCGAAACCGGGCTGGATGGATCCGCGGCGCTTGATTTCCTCGGGTTCATAATCGAGGGAGGTAGTACCTTCTTCAATAGCTCCAAGACGGTTGATCACGCCGCTTTGAAACAGCAGCATCTCGGCAAGGGATGTTTTTCCGCATCCGCCGGTGCCGATGAGGGCGTAGGTTCGTTGGGTATCCAGCGCGCTGGCCATGTTCCTCTCCTGCATCTGATGTTGGGTGACGCTCCCCGATCTTCAAAAAAACCGGCAAGCTGATAAGACCGCCACATCACAGCCAGGCCGCGACGTGGGGCCAGTAATGGTTTCGGGTTGGAGTATGCCACAAAAAAGAGCTTTTGTACATGGCGGCAAACGCGGCCCATCCGGAAAAAGCCGCGGGGAACGATTTCCCTTTCATTCCGCCAGGGTACTTTTTCAATAATCCCAATTCCAGTTCAATCCTACTGAGGACGAATCGCTGGACGTGCGCGCTTCAAAATTGACGCGCGGCGAAAGCTCCACGTCCATGAACACCTCCGTGGAATTTTCGCCAAGCCCCTGCTGGACGCCAACGTACACGTTGTCATTAAGGTATTTGCCCATCTCAATGGTTGTCGGGGACGAGTCATCATCGTCATCCCCCTGTGCGCTGGGACCCGCCAGAGGGTTGCCGTTGCTCTGACTCCGGTTTGAGGAAAAACGGGAACCTCCAACCCGGAGAACATCCACACCGAGAGCGTCGCGCGTCGTTCCCATCACGCCGAGCACATCGCCCCCCCCGGCGAGCGCAGCCGCGGCCGCGGCCAGGTGCAGCGCTTCAACGTGGGATAATTCGCTTGCTGAGCGGCCGAACAGCATGCGGGCAAGCACTTCATCCTCCGCCATGGGCGGCTGGCTGGTAAGCGTCAATTTGGTTTTTGAGGTTGTTCCGGTGATGAGAGCGCGCGCTGTCATGCCGGGCAGTTCACGGCGCACCTCTATGTCCAGCGCAGGACGCGGCGGACGCTCACCCCGTAGGGAAATGACGCCTCGCGACAGCGTGAATGTCTTTCCCAGCAGATCCATGACGCCCCGCACAGACGCAATGCGCCCTCTTATGGAGGGATTGTTGAACGCGCCGCGGATGCGTAAATCCCCTTCCCATTCACTTTCCACGCCATGGCCGCGGACATAAAACTTCTTCGGAATGAGGATGCGCAGGTTCAGCATGCCAGTCCGGGGGCGGCGGGCGGATTCCGTGGTCTGCGCCGCCGGCGCCTCCATATTCTCGACTTCCAGCGTTGTAAACGAAGAGCCAGACAGGCGGTCCAGGCGCAGTTCCCCGCTGTCCACCGTGACTTCGCCGGTCACCATAGGCGTAAGGGCCGGTCCCTTGGCCGTAATATTTCCAGAAAGGCTTACACGCACATCGGCACGACGCAGCGGCCTCAGCTTGTCCAACGTCAATTTCGCCTGAAGCGGCATCCCCTCGCGCATCATTTCCAGCGAGGTTTCCAGCGCCAGCGTTCCTCCCCGGCCGTCACCGCCGTCCATCTTCAGTGTCAGCTGTCCGGACGGCGACACAACTGCCTCCGCCATGATCGCCCGCAATGCGACTCCTGAACGCAAATCGAACACCTGGACATTGTTCAGGCGCAACGTGCCGGAAGGCCGGGGCGCGGCAAGTGTTCCGGCAATGGCCGCGTCCAGGCTGCCTTCGCCTTCCAGGCGGCAGTCGGGCAGCGGCGCGAAAGTCCACAACGGAGCCAATGGCCCTTCCCAGTGGATCTGCCCCGAAAGGGGCGCCGCCATATCAAGCGAAGGACCGCCCGCCCCCTGCCGCACAGGCACACGCACTGTGCCGGAAAGTCCCTTTTCTCCCAGGCCGGCTGAATCCAGCTTCGCCGTCAGGGTTCTGCCTCCGGCCGGCAAGTCGCCCGTCAGGGCCAGCCGGATGGGAGCGGCCGAACTTCCAGGCTCCCTGATATCATCCGCCACCAGAGAAAACTGTGCGGCAAGCCGCGCCAATGTGCCTCGGATCTGGATATCAGCGCCAAGCATCCCTTCAGGCAGTTTCACGCCTGCCAGAGCGCCCAGACTTTTCAGCGAAAGCTGGTGCAATGCCAGCGAAAGATCCATCGCGCTGCCAAACCGCCCGCCAAACGTCACTTCCCCCGACGGCATCAAACGCAGTTTTGTTTCCGGCACTACGGTCGATGGACCGCCTATGCCTGTGACACGCACGGGAGCGTCCAAATCCACACCGAACTGCTTTCCCATCCGGATGTTCAGCTTATCGATCCCCAGCGTCTTTTCCTTCTGCCAGGCTGCCACGTCTACGGCCAGCTCTCCTGCGGTGCTGGCGGAAAATACGCCGCCATCCTTGCCATACCGGGCGGAAAGCCTGCCTTTGTCCCAGCGCACTCCCGCCGCGCCGGGCCCAAGCTCCGCCTCAAGCGAACCTTCCGGCGAGACGAACAGATTACTGCCGCGGGCCTGGGCTGTCAGGGAAGACACCTGCGTGTCGCCGCTGACAAAATCGCGCAGAGTCACACTGCCTTCGGCGTTCTGCCTGCCAGCCACGTCCGGGCTGAGGGCTATGGTGAAGGTCGCTTCTTTTGCCGAAACCGGTCCCGCGAGCGCCGCCAGGCCGGCCCAGTCACGCACGGCGGCAGCGAGCCTGGCTGTGATTTGCGGCGGTTTGCCGGCGGGGAACTTCGCCGTTCCATCGCCTTTCAAGTCCACACCGGCCAGCATGCCGGAAAAATCCGCAATCGAAAGGGTATCCCCGCGCCATTTCGCCTGCGTGGAAAGACGGGTGTCACCCGCCCGCGTACGGGCGCTCAGCTCTGCTCTGCCGTCAGCGCAAAGCTCTCCGGATACGTCCGCCCGCGCCGTCATTTGCAGTCGCGGCGCGGTCAGCGTCTCGCCGGCGACGCGCAAAGAAGCGCTGTCCACTGTCAGCGACAGGCCTGGCTTCGCGAAACTGCCGTCCGCAGAGAGTATGGCCCGCAGCGCTCCGCCAAGCTTCGCTTCCGCGGCGCCCGGCAACAGCCCCAGATCGCGCAGCACGAGCTCAAGTTTTCCAGCGAAACTGCCGTTGCCAGCCATATCCAGACGGATATCTCCGCCCCCTGTCAAACCGGCCGTCTCAAGCTGGATCTTGCTGATATCCAGCACCGGAGCGGCAGCCGTCTCCTGGTTTCCGCTCTTTTCGCCGTAGGGAGCCGAACCTGAAAGTTCCGCCCGCAGACGGGCCGAATCGCCAACAAGATCCGCAAAGGGCGCAAAGGTCCCTCCCCAGCGCATGCCGGAAAGCCTGGCGTCGGCAAATCCTGCCAGACGCACCCGCCCATCCGCGGCTTCGATCTTTGCCGCCCCGGGCAAGCCCGCCGGCCCCAGTTTTGCGGCCAGCGCAAAGGTCCCGGCATCAATCCCGGAGATGCCAAACAACGCGCAGAGATCAGCAAGACGGGGAAGAGTCAGTTCTGCCTGGGCGTCCACGTGCGGGAAGGGCAGATCCGGATTCCATTCGCCCAGCGCTGTCGCCCGGAGCAAATCCGACTTGGCCTGAAAATGCCGCAGCTCATAGCCGCGCCCTTTGGCTGACGCATCGGCTTCAAGATCCATGCGGACCATGTTGTCGCGGATGCCGAGCGCGTGTTCCACCGTTATTTCACCGCGCAGAGACAGGCTCTCCTGCCCAGTCATTTCCGCCCGCAAAGCCGTGGATACGTTTGGATAAGGGGCATCAGCGGGCTTTTCCGCAAGCGACAGCGCTTCAACCCGCGCGCGCAAATCGGCCGCAGGCTTGTCCAGCCTGCCCGACAGGCGCATGTCAAACCCGGCCGAGGCGAACGGCAGACCGCCAAGCGCCGCCGGATCCGTAATTTCTCCTTGCAGTGTTCCGGCAATATTCGGCGAACGGCGCGGCGATCCCCCAGAAACATCAATATGTTCAGCCTTCAATGACCACGCGGGAGCAACCGCCCGCAGCGCGGGCACCTGCAGCGCCCCGGGAAGAAGCCTGAGCGCGAACTCCAGTGCCGTTCTGTCTCCCAGCGCCATGCGCACTTCCCGTGGGGCGGCACTGCGGGGCTGCACTCCGGCATCAAACGTCAGCAGGCCGCCGCCTCCGGCCATGACCGCATAGCCAAGCCGCCCTTCCGCCTGGACAAGCCCGCCGGCGTCAAGGGTAAACGCGCCTTTCCAGTCACGCGGCGGGGCCGCGCCTTCCAGTGTCAGCGATATGGCGTCGGGCAAGCCGGCCAGTGCGCCAATGAGCCCGCCCGCAGCCTCATGCAGTTTCACCTTCAGATCCAGCAGCTGATTATCCGGGGCGGCAGGACCGGCAGCGATTTCCAGCGTGTCACCGGACGCCGGTCCACGTGCCCGTATCAGCTTCAGCGCGGCGAGGGGAATGCCGTCAGGCGCTGCCGACAGCTTTCCTTCCGCCGACAGTTCCAGCCGCCCGCCCGCTGGAAGCCCCAGCACCTCCGGGGCCACGGAAAGGCGGCCTATGCGCAAATCATCCACGCGCACAGCGGGAAGCCGCGCAAGAAGCCGCGTCGTATCCAGTGGATCGGCTTTTTTTTCGGAGGGTTGCGCCTCCGGAGATTCCGGGAACACCGGAAGGCGAAGCACGTCTGCCCGTCCCAGCGAGATTTCACGCACAACAAACCGCCAGTGCGCAAGCTCAAGCCAGTCCACGCGGACTTTTGCCTCGCCCAGCTTCAGCCACTCACCATCCGCATCGGCAAGAACAAGCCCGCGCAACGACAGCTCACCTGGCAGAGGCCCGCGCAGCTCGTCAAGGGTAGCGGTGATGCCGGCCTTGCGCAGCCCGGCCACAAGCTGTTCTTTCAGGAAATGCTCGGCGGCTTCAGTGCGAAGCCAGACCAGCCCCGCCGCTACGGCCAGTACCGCCACCAGCAGCAGACAAACAATCCCCAGCGCCAACCGCCGGACAATGGTCATTATCCGGCCGCGGGAAGGGACGCGCGCAGTGGAAGAAGTTTCGGGTGCTTCTGTCATCAAAAGGCCTGCCCGATGCTGATGTACATCTGAAATGTTTTCTGGTTATCGTGATCCTTCAGGGGAAAAGCGAAATCAAGGCGCACAGGTCCCACAGCGGTATGGTAACGCAAGCCAAGCCCCGCCGACCAATACAGATCCCGCCCGAAGTCGGGGACGGGCTTGTCGTATATTGCCCCCGCGTCCACAAAAGGCACAATGCCGATATTTTCGGTCACGCGCCAGCGGAGTTCCGCGTTGAAAGTCGTAAAGGAAAGTCCTCCCAGAGGATCGCCCTTGTTGTTGCGAGGGCCAAGGCTCTGATATTTGTAGCCGCGCACTGAGCCGCCCCCCCCCGCATAAAACCGCAGAGAACCGGGAATGCGCTCCACATCGCGCCCCATGGAACCCGCCATGCCGCCCGCTGCGACACGCCCCGCCAGCACCAGTTTGTCCGAACGCCTGCCGTCCTCATCGAGGAACGGCGCATAATACGCGCTGAAATCCGCCTGCATGCGCACCAGCGAAAAAGGCTTGCGGTATCTGCCTGTATACGGTGCTGCGGAAAGTTGAAGCCGGGTACCGCGAGTGGGATTCAGCAGGCTGTCTGTCCCCTCACGGCGCAGCGTCACCGGCACGCCGAGGATACTATACGGCTTCCAGTCCTCATCATCCTCACGCAGGCGGCCTGCCTGACCCGACAGGCGCACACTCCCCCACCAGCGCCAGGACAATTTGCGCTCAAGGCCAATGTCCGCATAGCCGCCAGTCAGATCGTACGTATCTGTCTTTTCGTTGCGGAGATAGGCGTTGGATACCAGATTCTGGTTATTCCTCAGAAAAGCCGGCTTGGTGAAAGATGAGGTTATTTCCTGTCTGTCCTGCATCACTTCACCCGTCAGACGCAGGCGTTCGGCCTCACCAAACAGGTTGCGGTGTTCCCAGTACCCTTTCACTCCCGGGCCAAGCTCCGTATCATAGGAAGCGCCAAGCCCTGTACGGCGCGGCGACGCTTCGCGCACGGTAAGCAAAACGGGGAGCCTGTCGTTTTCAAAAGAGTCCGGCAGGCGGAAGCGCGGACGCCTTTTTCCCGCCGCTTCTGTCCCGGCAGAACCGGAATCAGAGGTGCCAGAACCAGGAACGGCGGAGCTGGCCTGGCCGGAAACGTCCCCGCCGGTGTTTGCCGCCGGAGCGCCGGCCCCCGAAGGAGACGACGCGGGGGGCGCTCCCGTGCTGCCTGCTCCCTGCTTTTCTTCTGTGCGGCCGGCCTCGACCGCCTCTCTTGCAGAAAGGCCCGGAAAAAACGCCCGAACATCAGGCCGCACATTGACGTCCCGGAACAGTCCGCTTTGCTGGAGCATCTCGCGGTACGCATCCAGCCGCCCGGCCCGCCACACTCTCCCCTCACGCCAGGGGATGATCCGCTTGAGATATTCGGGGCTGACATTTTCGGTACCTTCTATGTGCAGTTCGCCGAACCGCGCAAATGGCCCCGTACTTACCTGGACAAGAGGGTTCAGCTCCCGCCGCGAAGGATAAAGCCGGTAACGCGCCCTTCTGACCGCAGCGAATGGGAAACCGCGATTTGAATACCATTCCGCCACCTTATCCACTGCGGCGGTTATGGCGGAGGCGTCAGCCGGACTGCCGTCGCGCAGACCAAATCGCTTCAAATCGCTTGGCGCACGCTCAAGAATACGCTGGGCGTCTTCCGGCAGTTTGACCCCTTCGCGCAGCCGGGTTTCCACTGTGGCGCTGCCAACGGTAAAACGTACGCCCGGGGTCAGGACGACATGCACAACTGCCGGGCTGGCTTCCCAGTCTGTTTCGGTATCCGCATGTCCGTCATAATACCCAAGCGAACGCAGCAAACCGTCAGCATTTTCCCTGTCGGCTACAATCCGCCTCTCCAGCCCCAGCCTCCCGTCGGGCGGCTCATTGCGCATCTGGACAAGCTGGCTCACGCGTTCAAAGGCTGAGCGGATGTCCTCGGCCTCGTCCTTTTCAACGCCTTCAACAACGATCTCGGTTTTGTAGGGAAAAGGTTCAGCGCGCAGGGCAAGCATATCCTGCTCCGCTTCGCTGGCAAAGGCTTCTTGCGCCGAAGGAGGTTCATCTGACGCGTTCCACAGGGCGCACCCTGAAAGCGTGAACGCCGCCAGTCCGGCAATTATGGCCTGCAGCCAGAAAACGTTTCTCAGCGCGGCCATGGGATTATCTGCCAAGAGAATGGTCAAGCCAAAGCCAGCGCAATCCTTCCAGCAGGAGATCTGGCTTGACCGTGTCAAAACAGGAGCTGACCCTGGCCACATCGGCGGCGAAGCCACCCGTGGCCACGACGGAGCAAGGCTGCGGCAGAATTTGCCGCAGGCGCGCGCATAAGCCCTCGGACATGGCCGCAAAACCAAACAAAAACCCCTGGTTCAGGCTGGTTACGGTACTGCGGCCAATGGAAATGACGGAATCATCCACAGTCAGCGGGATGCGGGGCAGCTGTGCCGTGCGCGTGGATAGCGCGCCCAGGGAGGACAGCACGCCGGGACAAATAAGCCCGCCCAGATAGGCGTTGCCGGATACACAGTCAAAGGTGGTGGCGGTGCCGTAATCAATGGAAATCACCGACGCCTGATCCGGGAACAGACGGCTGGCCGCATAGGCCGCCACCAGTCTGTCCGCGCCTACTTCCGCGGGCCGTTCGTACTTATTTTCCAGCGGCACAGGCAAATCCTGATGGGCAAACCAGGAAGGGATGCCCAAAAAACGCCGGCAGGCATGACGGATCAACGGATCCATCCCCGGTACCACAGAACTGACCAGACAACAGTCAAGAGGGGCGGCGCCCGCTTCAGCGTCAGCCTGCCGGAGAATCTCCAGCAGGCGCAGCCCAAGTAAATCGCCGCTTTGCCGCGTGTCTGTAGGCAGACAGAATGAAGTCAGTACACCGGATTCTGTCGCGATGCCGATCTTGACTGAAGTATTGCCTACATCCAGCACCAGTGCGCGCATGAAGAACCTCTGTTGGCAATATGTTTCCCCACCGTCTTCCGAAAACGGAAACAGAATACGTGAAGAAACGCCGTTTGTGAATACATGCGGCGGCACTGCGAAAAAAAACGAATCGACAAAAAAAGAATGTTCCCGGCCAACGCAGAACAGTCCGGCCGCCGCCTGTCATAGGCGAAGATCAATGCCGCGGACGGCCCACCAGTCCGGCGGCTTCGACAGCGACAACAGTTACCGGTACCAGGCTGTGCGGGGCCGCCAAACCGCTTTCCAGCCGGCAGGGGACGTACCATTCCGCCAGTCCGTCGCCATTGGCCGTAGAGGCGATCATGGCCTGCACGCCCACCAGGCTCGTCCTGAAGGCGCGCAGCTTGGCGTTCACCACACCGCGTAACACGGCGGCGCGGCGTTTCCGTTCGGGGACGGGAACGGGAAAAGGCATGACCGCCGCTCTGGTGCCGGGGCGTTCCGAATAGGGGAAAATGTGGGCGTATGTCAGCGGAAGTTCCCGCACAAATTCCAGTGTTTCGGCAGCTTCAGCCGGAGTCTCGCCGGGAAAACCGGTCAGAATATCCGCGCCAAGCCCGAAAACAGGCCAGAACTGGCGGATGCGCTCCGCCGCGCGCAAAAGTTCCTCCGACCGGTAGTGCCCGCGTCCCATGCGGACCAGAACTGACTCGCTGCCGCTTTGCAGCGAGATATGCAAATGCGGACAAACCAGCCTAGACGCCGCGAGGGCATCCAGCCCCCGGTCATCAAGCTGCCCCGGCTCCACGGAGCTGAGCCGGAAACGGGCCTTGCCCGCCCATTCCGGGGCAAGGCGCGCTTCAATCTTCGCCAGCAGCGCCCAAAAATCGCGGCAGCCCTCATCATGACAGGCATATTGACGCAGATTGATGCCCGAAAGCATGATTTCGGTATAGCCAGCCTCCAGCAGACGGCGCGCTTCGGCAATGATATCGGCGGCGGAACGGCTGCGCGAAGGGCCGCGCGTCAAAGGCACAATGCAGTAAGCGCAGCCATGCGAGCAGCCATCCTGTACTTTAAGCACGGGCCGCGCCCGGCAAAAGCCTTCAATACTGAAGGGGGGATAGACAGCGCGGCAGGGCGGCTCTTCAAGCTGACGCGGGAGCGCGGCCGCGCAGCCTTCTGCCGCGGAAGCAAAAAGCCCCTGCAGTTCATCCTTTCGCCGGGGGTCCACAATCGCCGCAACGCCAGGAAGCTTTCCGAGGGCTTCAGCCGGACGCTCCCCGATACGTGCGGCTCTGGCGGCAGCGCATCCCGTCAGGATGATTTCCGCTTTGGGTGCCTCGCGGTGCAGCCGGCGCACAGCCTGACGCAAATCGCTTACGGCAACGGCGGTAACCGCGCACGAATTGACAAGAATGACTGAAGCCTCTTCCGGCGCCGGCGTTTCAATGGCTCCGGCGCGAAGCCACGCCTCGCGCAAAGCCTGCGTCTCATACTGGTTGACCTTGCAGCCAAACGTCACAATATGGAAAGTCGGCGCCATACCTTCTTACCTGCCGCAAAAAGAAGAGCCTCCCCGGCGGGAGGCCCCGGAAAACATGCCGCCATCAGCCATCCGCTCTTCGCTCTTTACGCGTAACCGGCATGGGGTCTTTTCTCCGGCACCATGCGCGCACGGAAAGACACCATGAGCTAGTTGTTAGCGCCAAAGGCGATGTCGATGATTTCGTAATTGATCTTGCCGCGCGGCGCGTCAACGACGACCTCGTCGCCTACTTCCTTGCCAAGAAGCGCGCGGCCCATAGGGGAAAGCGTGGAAATGCTGCCTTTCGCATAATCAGCTTCATCGGGTCCAAGCAGGGTGAAACGTTTTACATCGCCGGTATCTTCGTCTTCCACAGTGACCGTGGCGCCGAACATGACCTTGTCGCCAGACAGTTTATCCAGGTCAATGACGTTGACATCCTGGAGACGGGATTCCAGATAGGCAATGCGCGCCTCAAGAATGCCCTGACGTTCGCGGGCGGCATCGTAGCCGGCATTTTCGCGCAAGTCTCCCTCTTCGCGGGCTTCCTTGATCGCCTGGATCACCAGAGGACGTTCCTTCTTCAGATCGTTCAGTTCAGCCTCAAGCGCCTGAAGCCCCTGACGGGAAATGGGAATAGCCATACTGTCTCCTCAAAACGGACGTGCCGCGTAAAAAAAAGCCCCCGTTACCTTTTCCGGTGACGGGCGTAAAACAAAAACGCGCGGCGCGACCACGCTGGTTGAATGTGCTGAGCATACGGTGTTCCAGACACACGGTCAACCCCCCATACGGCGATACAGGCAATGACGGCATACAGGGTTATCTCTCCCCAAAACATCGATTCCTCCCAAAGCGCTGCGCCAGTCCATCTTCAGAAATGCCGCCATGCGCAACAAAGAAACATCTGCCCGGCCCTTCGCCGGCAGCACCGGCAAGATCGGCGTATCGGCCAAAGGGCGTGCGGCAGGTCTTTCGTCCTATACAACGAGTTGGAAATATTTTTCTTCTCCTCGCAATGCCTGGAACCTGTTTGCGATTGCGATTGGCCCCCACGCGTTTTTCCGGTCTGGTCCGGCTACACGCTTGCACTTGTTGGAACAAGCCGGTATTGTAGAAAAGATATGGATTTTTCTGTTCCTCTTTCATGCTGCGCGGAGAGGAGGTTCTCCCGCGGAGAGGGCAGAATATTGTGTGTTTCAAGGATATGTTATGGCAAAGCTTCCCGAAGCCGTACGCCGTGTTTTTCACGCTCTCGGCCCGGTTATCGTGACCTGCATTTTTCTTGGCGCAGTCTGGCTGCTGTACCGGCAGATCAGCAAATACAGTCTTGCGGAAATCCGCGAGAGCCTCGCTCAGGTTCCTCCCGCCGGCGTAGTAGCCTCGCTGGTGCTGATGGTCATCAATTACGCCATTCTGGTCGGCTATGACTGGCTGGCCATTAAAGGCATCCACAAAAAACTTTCCCTGCCCCGGGTGGCCCTCGTGTCGTTCATCGGGCAGGCCGTCAGCTATAATTTCGGCGCGCTTCTGGGAGGCACCACCGCGCGCTATCGTTTTTACAGCGCATGGGGATTTTCCCCCATGGATATTGTGCGGCTTATCCTCATGCTTGCCGTCACCTTCTGGGTAGGCGCCCTCGGCCTGGTAGGCACGATCTTCCTCATCGCCCCGCCCGAAATCCCCGCGGAACTCGGCGTACATCTGGCCATAGGCGTGCGGCCTCTCGGATTTCTCCTGTTTCTGGTCGCGGCTAGCTATCTGGTGGCCTGCCGCTTCATACACAAACCCATCCATCTCTTCGGCAGGGAAATATCCTTCCCGCCTTTTCGCATCGCCGTGGCCCAGGCCATTGTCGCCGGCGCTGACCTCATCTGCGCGGGAGCCTGCCTGTATGTGCTTCTCCCGCCCGATTCCGGCGTTTCCTTCATCCAGTTTCTCCCCAGCTATCTGATGGGTATGGTGCTGGTGGTGCTTTCTCATGTGCCGGGGGGGGTCGGCGTTCTGGAAATCGTCATCCTGCATCTTTCCACAGCCGACCCCAAGGGAGTCTTCGCCGCCCTGATCTGCTTCCGGGCCATTTATTACCTGATTCCGCTCCTTGCCGCCGCCGCGATTTTCGCCATCTATGAAATCCGTTACCAGAGCCAGCACATCAGCGTCATGCACGACGTCGCTCGCTGGATGCGCGCCTATTCGCCCACGCTCATGGCCGGAGTGGCCTTTGTCAGCGGAATTGTGCTGACCTTCTGGGCCATTCTGCCCGTCAGCATGGACAATCTCGCCATGCTGGAAAAACTGGAACCCCTCCCCGTATTGGAACTCTCGCACATGCTCGCGGCCATGAGCGGCATGCTGCTTCTTTTTCTTGCTCCGGGCATTCAGCACCGGAAAACCGTGGCTGTACGCCTGGCGCTTCTGGCCCTGATCGCCGGCGGCATCTGCGTCGAGCTCAGCACGCTGCACTGGCCGGCCACCCTCATGTGCGTTGTCGCTTTCCTCTGCCTTTTCATTTTCCGCCGCCGGGCCACCCGCCACAGCACATTATGGACGCTCCGCGCATCCGCCAGGTGGACTTTGTCGGCTCTCGCCATTTTTTTTGCCACGGCGGGGCTGGGCATCATCATCCATCACGCCGATTCAGCCTCGCCCACGCTCTGGCTGGCGGCCGGATACACCGCCGACACGGCGCGGCTTCTGCGCACGCTGTTTGCTGAAGGTCTCCTTTTCATCGTCTTAGTAGCCGGCTATATCCGCACCATGCCTCTGCGCAGACGCCGCCGCACCAGAGCGGAAATCGCCGCGTCACCTCGCTGATAACGGAAAGATCTATATTCCATTTTATCTTTACCATTCAATAAATAAGTAGAAAACATGCCCTCGCAACGCTCTTCTTCTTACGCGCTTTTCCTCTTTGCACTCATGTGCGTAGCATATCTGCTTATCCCGTTCCATCGTGTCAGCCCTGCCATCATGGCCGGCGACATCATGCGCGATCTTTCCCTTTCCGCGCCATCCATGGGACTTCTTGCCTCAACATTCTTTGTCGTCTACGGCGTGATGCAAATGCCGGGAGGCTTGCTGACTGACGGCGTTGGCCCGCGCCGCCTGCTCCCGTTCACGACGGTACTGGCCGGGCTGGGAGCCATTCTTTTCGGTTTTGCCGATTCGCTTGCGCTCGCACTTGCCGGCCGCGCCCTCATGGGCTTTGGCGTGTCCGTCATCTTTCTGTGCGGCATGAAACTTATCGGCACCTGGTTTCCGGCTTCCCAGTTTGTCCGCATGAGCGGGCTGTTTCTTGGCATGGGGGGCGTGGGCATGTTTCTGGCTTCAGAGCCGCTGGCTGTATGCTGCGCGACATGGGGCTGGCGGGCATCCTTCTTTGGCTGCGGAGCGGTAAGCCTGGCGCTGGCCGCGTTCCTGGCCGTTGCCGTGCGTGATACCCCGGAAAGCCGCACTGTCTCCTCATCCATCGACTGGGGCCTTATGATCAACAACACCAGACTGGTCATGCGCCACCACGATTTCTGGTGTGCCTGCCTGTGGATGACTTGTCATTTCAGCCTGAACATGAGCTTTTGCGGCCTGTGGGGCGGCACCTTCCTGTCGGATGTCCATCAGCTTTCACAGGCCAAGGCCGGAAGCATCCTCAACATGTCCGGAGCCGGCGTACTGGCCGGAGGTTTTCTGGTGGGATGGATGTGCTCAAACGTATTCAAATCCGAACGTAAAACCATGATGGCGGCCTCGGCCGTTGTTATCTGCCTGTTCGGACTGCTTGCCCTCGCGGGAGAGCATTTGCCCGTCTGGAGCCTTTATATCTGGTTTTTCCTGCTGGCCGTCTTCGGTGTCCCCATTCACGCAGCAGCTTTTACCTGCATGCGCCGCATCTTTGGCGTCAAAGCCACTGGCTCGGCATGCGGGCTGCTTAACTGTCTGCCTTCCGTGGGAGTGCTGTTTTTCCAGCCGCTGACAGGAGTTGTTCTGGAACAGTTCCCGCGCACGGCCACGGGGGCGTTCTCACCTCATGCGTATGCATGGGCATGTTTTCTTTACCTTATCGCCAGCTCGGTAGCTTTTTGGGCCGCCTGGAAAATGCGCGAATCCCCCGCATCCTGATCATTCCCCCGCGCAAAACGCGAAGAGTGACAGTAACGCAGCGGCAGGACAGCCGCAATGAAGCGGTCTATAGCCTTGGTTCACGAGGAGCACTATTTGATGACAATGACATCACCGGGGCGGACTCTCGCGGAATCAACGGTCATCCCGTTCGCCGTGAGCAGCTGTTTTGGAGGAATATTGAACCGGCGGGCGATGGACCATATGGAATCACCAGCGCGCACGGTATAGGTTTCCTTGCGGGCCTTTTTCCCCCCGGCAATCTGGGCGGCAAGCGCCTGCGCGCGGGCGTCGACAGAGGAAGAAGCCAGCTGTTTCTTTGAAGGCGCTGTTTTTTTGGCTCCTGAAGGCGTTTTTTTAGCCGCGACTTTCTTCACTGGCGGGATCAGCATCACGGCGCCCGCGCGAAACGTCTTTCCATCCAGCTGATTCACGCGCATCAGCTCTTGCTCGGACGTTCCCGTTTTTCTGGCCACACTCCGAACACTGTCATTTGCGCGCACAGTATATGGACGCCACGCGTCATACGTTTTTGTGGCCTTAACGGTTTTCATCCAATGCTGGACGCTCTCCTGCCGGTTGGCAGGCACCATGGCCGTAGTATACCTTCCCGGCGGGGAGTACCGCCGCAGATAATAGGCGTTTTGCAGCATGAACGTATCCCAAGAAACGCCCGCCTGACGGGCAAGCCCCCCCAAATCAACGCCCGGCTTGACCCTGACCGCCGCCAGGGAAGGCGCCTGCCCTACCGGCTCAAATCCCAACAGCTCCAGATTGCGCATGATTTTGCACGCGGCAAGAAATTTGGGAAGATACTGACGGTTTTCGTCAGTCATTTTCAGCCGAGGTTCCGTGATGCGTCCATCACGGTCGCGCAATTCAAAAAACGTGCGCGCGCCAGTGGCATCCATGCCCCGCCTGATTTTCCCTTCGCCGGCGTTATAGGCGCTGATGGCCAGATGCCAGTCCCCGTCAAAAAAATCCCGCAGCTTGGCAAGGTACACCGCGGCCGTTCTGGTGGAAATTCTCGGATCGCGCCGCTCGTCAGTCCACGCGTCAAATTTCATCCCGTAATAGGCCGCGGTGGAGGGAATGAATTGCCACAGGCCAAGTGCCTCGCTGCGCGAACGGACAAACACGCTGTAATTGCTTTCCACAAAAGGCAGATAGGCCAATTCCTGCGGGAGCCCGTTCTCGCGTAAAACCGCGTGAATCATGGGCAGATAGTGGCGGGCGAGAGAAACGCTTTCCCGCACGGTGCCGCGCTCACGGTGCACAAGCTGCTTGAAATGGCGCAGGACGTCGCTGAGCTGAGCGGAGGAGAGCCCCCGGTCAAAGTCGCCTTCTGAAAAAAAGGCCTTGCGTTCTGCCGCGGTCAAAGGTTTGCCGTCATCATCGGGCAATGCGAAGCGGTTTCCTCCGGCATAAGGCATTCCCTCGCCGGGCAGGGAAGAAACATTCTTCTGGCTGGCGCAGCCGGCAAGAGTCAAAACCAGCGGCAGCAAAAGCCACAACAGCAACACTCTTCCGGAGTGTGCCAGAAAGAAACGGAACATGGACTTCCGGCAGACAAGAGGATACACTGCAATGACCTTCAGAAAGGGTTAAACCGGCAGAAGACGTTGTGCGTTTCGCAGGGTATTTGTCGGCACCATATCTGCAACGTGTGAAAAAGTCTAGCCTTTTGTTCAATTTCTGATGTTTCGGCCGTTTGTAACGGGCAGGGGCACTATGGTTCACGCCTTCCGCGGCGCAGGGAAATCCCCCTCTCGCCATGACTTGCATAGAAAAGACAAAGAAGCCGGCAAGACTGCTTTCGTCCCTGCCGCGCCCCTTAACGTTTCTGTTTCTGACGATACCGAAGAAAGCCTGCTGTTATGCGGCCTCAAACCTGTGCTTGAGCTTCTGGAATCTTCGCCGGAACGCATAGAAGCAGTGTATGTGCGCCGCAACGCGCACGGTGAAGCGGCACACATTCCCGCGCGCTGCCGGGCTGCGGGCATCCGTTTCTTTGTCACGGATCCGCGTGAGCTTGACCGCCTGCTGGAAAAAGAAGGCCATCTTCCCTCCGCCGGCCCGGAGGCCATAATCCGCCATCAGGGCGTCATTGTCCGGCTTTCCGCCGCCGCGTACACAGATTTCCCCCAGCTGCTGGCCGAAGCTCCCGCGGCGCCCCTGCCTCTGGTCGTCATGGCGGATCAGGTTCAGGATCCCGGCAACCTGGGCACGCTTGCACGCACACTCTACGCGCTGGGCGGCGCCGGTCTTGTCGTGCCCCGGCACAACAGCGCCCTCCTTGGAACCGGCGCCCGCCGCGCCGCCGCCGGGGCGCTGGAAAAACTTGCCGTCAGCCGCGTGACCAATCTTTCCCGCGCCCTGGATGAAGCCGCCGAAGCCGGCTTTCACATTTACGGCGCGGCGTTTGCCGAAAACAGCGCCAGCCTGTACGAAACCAGGCTGGAATTTCCCGCTGTCCTTGTTCTCGGCAGCGAAGAAAAAGGCATCCGCCAACAGATAGCCAAACGCTGCGAAAACCTGGTGCACATTCCCATGGCACGGGATTTCGATTCCCTGAATGTCGCTCAGGCCGGGGCCATCTGCATTGCCGAGTATGCCAGACGGTATGCAGACCAGGGGAATGTTCCCACGCTTCGGTCTTCCTGTCCTGCCCGCTGATTTTCGCGCATGACAGCGGCGGGCAGGATACTATCGCAAAATGAAAAATGCGCAAAAAATGTTCGTCGGCCGTACCAGACTGCACTTCCTCCTTCTCCTTGAAAAACAGGGTAAAACACAAAGGATTTTCTGATGAGCACACACATCGCACGGGGCAAAGAGCCCGCTGAAGGACTTCAGCACATCACCATCCCCTGCCTTGGCGAGGCCCGGGTCGATTCCACTCTGGCCTGCGGGGCCTACCTCGACGATGTCACCGCCAGACTATGTCTGGATAAGCATCAGGTTGAAGATTTCGATACGCCCAGCACCCTGATTTTCGAAGCTGCCGGTCCCCGCCGCAAACTGTTTTTCGATCCCACCAAGACAAAATCTGCCATTGTCACCTGCGGCGGGCTCTGCCCGGGGCTTAACGACGTCATCCGGGCCATCGTCCTTGAGGCCTATTACGCATACGGCGCAACCAATGTCCTGGGTATCCGCTATGGGCTCGAAGGTTTTATCCCTTCATACCACCATGACGTGATCGAACTTACTCCACAGAGGGTGGAGCATATCCACCAGTTCGGCGGCACCATGCTGGGGTCATCGCGGGGGCCGCAGGACTTCGGCGCCATAGTGGACGCGCTGGAACGCATGAATATCAGCATGCTGTTCGTCATCGGCGGCGACGGCTCCATGAAGGCCGCCTCGGCCATTCAGACGGAAATCAGCAAGCGCAGCCTGCGTATTTCCGTCATTGGCATCCCCAAAACCATCGACAACGATATCAACTTTGTGCCCCAGTCCTTCGGGTTTGACACCGCCGTGGACAAAGCGGCCGAAGCGGTAAGCTGCGCCCATGTAGAAGCCACCGGCACCAAAAACGGTATCGGCATCGTCAAGCTCATGGGGCGTGAATCAGGCTTTATCGCCGCTCAGACGGCTCTGGTCCAGCGGGATGTCAACTTCGTGCTGATTCCTGAAGCGGAATTCGCCATGGACGGGGAAGACGGATTCCTGGCCGCTTTGCACAAACGGCTTGCCGCCCGCGGGCACGCCGTCATCGTCGCCGCTGAAGGCGCCGGGCAGCACCTGCTCAAAAGCACAGGCCAGCGCGACGCTTCCGGCAACCCTGTGCTGAGCGACATCGGCGATTTGCTCAAAACCAACATCAGCGCCTATCTGAAAGAAAAAGGCATGCCCTTCTCCATCAAATACATCGACCCCAGCTATATCATCCGCTCGGTTCCGGCCAACGCCAACGACCGTGTTTACTGCGGCTTTCTTGGCCAGCATGCCGTGCATGCCGCCATGGCCGGCCGCACCGGCATGGTCGTCGCCAAAATCATGGACCGCTTTGTCCATGTGCCTCTGGAGCTGGTCATCCGCAGACGCCGTAAAATGAGCATCCATTCGGGCCTGTGGCGCTCTGTGCTGGAAAGCACCGGTCAGAGCGGCATCCGGGGCATGTATCCACGCGACTGACGGACGGCCCGTATCCAGTATTCATCCAGCCCGCGGCCTTTCGGAAAAACCGGGGCAGCGGGCTGCCGGAAATGGACACCGGACAGGCCCAGAAAGGAAATGCCATGCCGCAGTTACGCCGTATCCGCGCTTCAGCAGGGGCGGGAAAAACGTATGAACTGACGTCCCGTTTTGTCGCTTTGCTGGCAACGGCAAGGAACAGGGAAGAGGCGGGGGAGGCCTGCGCCCTGCCCCGCCTGCCGCGAGACGGGTACGCGTGGCAGGAAATTCTGGCCATCACGTTCACCAACAGGGCAGCGGACGAGATGCGCTCCCGTATCATTGAGCGACTGAAATCCATCGCCCTTGGCCTGCGCGCATCCCACGCGCAAGAAGACGCCCCGCTGACGCCGGATCTGGCCGCACGCTGGCTGGATGTTTTGCTCCGGCGCTTCAACGCGCTCCAGGTTCGCACCATCGACAGCCTGCTGCACCAGATCGTCCGCATGGCCGCCCTGGAGCTGGACCTTCCTCCTGATTTCACGCCTGCTTTCGACAACTCCGAGGCGCTGGCGCCATGGCTGGACACACTGCTGGAAACCGCGCGTGAAGAAGGGGATGCCCGCGACCATCTGACCGGAGCCTGCCAACACCTGCTTTTCCACCGGAAGGATTTTCGCGGCTTTACGGCGGGGGAGCTCATCCGCAAAGAAACGCTGAAGCTCGCCATGCTGTTGTGCGATCCCGATATGCCCCAGCTGGCGTCGACCGGCGAGCTGTCGGCCAGACTTGAAAGGCTGACCGCAGCCGTCAGAAACGGCGCAGCCAGGTTAAAAAACATCATCGAGGACGAAAACCTGCAAGCCAACGCCAAGCTCATCAACGCTCTCGCCGGACACGCAAAACTGCGTCCGAAAGACAAGCTCCCGTCTTGTACCATGCTCGTCAAAGACTCCCTTGACGCATGCCTGAACAAGGGGTCAAAAGGCCGCGCCAGCAAAGAGGCTGAAAGAGCCTATGCCGCCCTGCGCGAAAACGTACTCCGGCTGGGCAGCGAGGGGGTTCTCCTGAACGCGGGCCTGCGGCTGTCGCCTTTTCTGGATCTCGCCAACATTCTGGCCAAATCCGTACCGGAATTTTTGCGGCAGGAAGGCCGCGTACCGCAGGACATGATGCCGGAGCTGGCCAAACGCGCGCTGGCCGGGCCGGGAGGCGTCCCCGCCGCTTTCTGCCGCATGGGAGCGACGCTCACTCATATTCTCATCGACGAATTTCAGGACACCAGCCGCAAACAATGGGCAACCATCCATCCCCTGGCTCTGGAAGCCCTTTCACGCGGCGGATCGCTGATCTGGGTAGGCGATGTCAAACAGGCCATCTATGGCTGGCGCGGGGGCGACGCGCTTCTGTTTGACGAAATCAGCGAGGACCCCGCCCTGCGTGCCGTCGTCCCTGCGCCGCATACCGACACGCTGCTGACCAACCATCGCAGCCGCTCCGCCATCGTCCGCCACAACAACGCCGTTTTCGCCCAGCTGGCAAAGCCGGACACCGCCGCTTCAATTCTGCGCCTGCTCCTTCCTGACAGCGTGAGCGAATCCCGTTTTCAGACGGAGCAAAGCCTTTTGGCGCGGGCATTTACCGACGCAGCCCAGCTGGAATGCGGCAAGGACGGGGGATATGTCCGGCTTTCCTTTATTGAGGGAGAGAACAAGGACGACCTGAACGAAACAACCCGCGACAGGCTGCTTGCCCTGCTCCATGAAATAGAAACCCGCAGGCCATTCGGGGACGTGGCCGTACTGGTGCGATCCAATACGCAGGCTGCGCTCGCCGCGCAGTGGCTGATGGAAGCGGACATCCCCGTAGTCACCGAGAACAGCTTCCTCCTGGCCGACCACCCCCTCATCCGCGAGCTGGTGGCGCTGCTTGGCTTCATCAACGCGCCAGAGGATGATGCGGCGTTTTGGCCGCTGCTTTCGGGAGAAATGCTGGCCAAGACGGCTGCCGCTCCCTCCAGGGACAAACTGAATGACTGGCTGTGCGGCCAATCAAACCGCTCCATGCCCCTGTGGCGCTGCTTCAGACGCGATTTTCCCGATATGTGGAACGCTTTCTTCGCCCCTTTTCATCACGAATCCGGACTTATCGGCGCGTATGATGCGGTAAGCGAGGCATTGGAGAGGCATGAGCTGCTGCGCGGCTTCCCCAACGACGCGCCGTTTTTAAGGCGGTTTCTGGAGGTCCTCCATCTGGCGGAAGAAGATGGACGCGGCAGTGTTTCGGCTTTTCTGGAATACTGGGGCGAACATAGCGACGAAGAAAAGGCTCCCATGCCGGAATCCCTTGACGCCGTACGGGTAATGACCATCCACAAGGCAAAGGGATTGCAGTTTCCGGTTGTCATCGTGCCGTGGCACAACCTGACGCCAAAGCCGGATAAGGAATCCCCTGTCGTCGCCGCCACGCAGGACGGCCTGCGCCTGCTGACCTATCCCACGCCCGCGATGGGGGACGACTATGACACCATGCTGGGTGCCGCGGCGCGCGAGGCGCTGCACCTGCTGTATGTGGCCTGGACACGGCCGGAAGAAGAGCTGTACGCCTTTCTGGGCTCCACCCCCCACAGTGCGCAGTCTTCCGAAGCGCTGAAAATCCTGTTGGCCGGCGTCCCGGAAGAACGCGGAACCCCCTCTGGCGGGGTAAAACAACCCGCCGCGGCGGGGAAAAAGATCAGCCCAACGGCTCCTGACACCGCCAGCGGGACCGCCCCGGTACCTGACACTGACAGAACGGCTCTCCCGCCGCAGCGCAGTGCAGCACCCCCCGTCACGACAGCTGATACGGAAAACGAAGAAACAAAGCCGGAGGCAAATGCGTTTTCGGCGTCGAAAGAAACCGCCCCTGCTTGGCGTCCCATGGACTGGCTGCCTGAACTCAAAATTTTCCGCAACCCACTGGGCAGCCTGCGCGATACAGCGGTGATGCGCGGCACGCTTGTGCATCGCTGCCTTGAAGAACTGCGGCTGACCGGCGACGCAAAGGCCGACGCGCGGAAAGCAGTGGAACGCGGCCTCGCGGGATTGCCGCTGACAGCTGAGGGCAGCGTCTTCTCAACCGAAAATCTGATTGATACGCTGGCCTGGTACGCGGCGCTGCCGGAAACTGGAAACTGGCTCCGGCACGGCACACCCGAGCAGTCGCTCATCGACGCCGATGGCAGCGTATGCCGCGCCGACCTTCTGGTGGACGACGGGAAAAGCGTTACCATCGTGGATTACAAGACCGGCGGCCATTCAGCGGCGCATGCAGGGCAGGTACAGCGCTATATGGCCATCGCAGCCGCAGCTCAGCCGCTTCCCGTGCGCGGCGTACTGGTGTATCTGGATCTGAAGGAATGCATCCCTGTCCATTAACCCGCAGGCCGGCTTCCGCTGGCGGCAAGGTTTTTTTCTGATGAAGATTCTTTCACGGCTCTTCCGCGCGTTTTTTCTGCTGGCCCTGCTGGGGGTGCTTTTGTGCGCGGGCGTGGGAATCTATCTTCATCTCCATCCTGAACTGGCAAAAAACGCTGTTGAAAAAGCGGTCAACACACTGCTCCCCGGAGACGTTTTCTCCGCGGAAAGCATCTCCCCCCTGCTCTGGCCGAAACCCGGCGTAAAGGTAACAGGATTGTTGCTCCGCACCCCCAAAGGAACGCTGTATGCCGACGAAATCGAATGCCGGCTGAGCTGGTTCAAAGTCATACGCGGCGACGCCTCCCCGGAAGAGCTGCGTTTTGTCCGGCCGGTTGTTCTCGCTCATCTGCCCGAAGCGCCTGGCCGGCCAGGCCTGCCAGCGGACTGGCCCGGCAGGCTGGCTGGCCTGCGTATCATTATCAACGACGGCACGCTTGCCTTATATCCTTCCGCAGGAACAGGCCAATCCGCTGTTTCTGCGGAGGCCGCGCCCCCTCCCCCCGGCGCATCCAGACAGGCTTCCCCCGTAAAAACGGCAGGCAGAACAGAGAAGAGCGCCGTGTCCTCGCCCGGCAGGGACGCGAAACCGCTTCTGCTGCTCTCCGGGGCAACCCTTGACGCGCGGCTGCCCGGCATCATCCGCGCCGGCCAGCTGGATGTTTTCATCAAAAAAGCAAGGCAGCAATGGACGGGACGACACGCCGGCTTTTCCATTCCGCACCAGCTGCGTGCTCTTTCTGTCCACGCGGACGGATTGCGCGCCGGACCGCAGGAGAGCCTTCTGCCGTTGCTTTTGTCCAATGCCAGAGTTTCCGTCACGGCGGAAGATGATCCCGCCTGGCGGGAAACAACTGCTCTTCTTACGCTGAGCCTGGCCAGAAAAACACTGCGCGGCGAACTGCACCTTGGGGGGAATATTCGCCTGAACCGCTTGTTTTCTCCTTCTTCACAGGCGACAGAGCCGGACGTTCCGCTGCGCCTTGCCCTGCCTTTCTCCGCCCCCCTCCCTGACACGGCCTCCCATCTGCCGGAGAGTTTTCACATTGCCGGAAGCTCACTGCGCCTCGGCGATGACGCTCTTTCCTTTGACGGCGCATGGACGCCGGGGGAAAAACTGGACGGGAAAGCCGTGGTCGGGCATCTCAGCCTTCCGCGATGGTTCAGTTTTGCCCGAGGCCTTCCGAACGGGCTGGCCAGCGCCCTTGGCAATCTTTCAGGCAGCCTTGCCTTCACTCTGACAGAAAAAAGGCTGGATGTACCGGACCTCACAGCCACCGTTGCCGGCATCCCTCTGAAAGGATCGGGAGGCGTAAGCGACTTCTCGGCCCCGGTCATCGCCATCGATGTATCCGCGGCCAAGGCTGACCTGAACCGCGTCCTGCCCGAGCTTACCGGAATCGCCGTGCCGGCGCCAACCTATGCAGGGCCAGTCATTGACTTTGGCGAAACAGCCGGACGCGCGCCAGGCTATGACATCAAAATCAGGGCAGGGCAGGCCTCTTTTTGGAAACTGGCGTCAGGAGAGCTTTCTCTGCGGATTGCTCCCGGCAGAAAGGCCTCGCTGCTGACGGCAAAAAGCCCTCTTTTTTATGGCGGGTCCATGCGCCTCGGCATGGAATTCTCCTCCCCCTGCGCCATTGACGCCGCCGTAAAAGGCGCGAGTCTGCCCAAGCTGGCGCGGGCGTTCGGCAGTACCATCCCTGTATCGGGCAGCGTCAGCGCAGACGCCGCCATGACGGCTCCGCTGGGCCGCATGGGCAGGTTCCTGACGTCCTTGAACGGCAAAATCAACGCTGAAGTGGCGCAGGGAGCTCTGCATATTGGCGGCAAAAAAACGCCGTTCCGAAAACTGGGTTTCAATTTTGCGGGAAAATGCATCAGCGAGGCCAGCGACGCCCTGCCGCCTCTGACCATGTGGAATGGGAAATGGCGTTATTCCATCGACATGGATGATCCCGCCTTTACCGGCAAACCGCTTGAACTGAATCTTGCCCTTGACGGGCCCCTTACCGTGTCCAGCGCCAATGCGCTTCCTGTCCGTGCCGAGGCGGTCCCCGCCGTTCTGACAGGACAGCGCTTTGGCCTGCCTCTGCATCTGACGGGAATTCTCAGCTGCTCTGTGCCTGAGCAGAGCATTGCTGTCAGCCGCCTGAACGGTACGGCAGGGGAACTTGAGCTGAACGGCGATTTTTCAGGTTCGTTTTCCTCCGCCGTCCCGGACTGGACCGGAAAAGGCCGGATATCCTGCGCGCGTCCGCGCGATCTGCTTGCCCGTTTTGGCCTGCTGCCTGAACGTCTTCCGCAGAAAGCGCTGCACAGCGTGTCCGCCAATGGCTCCATCGGCATTCATGGCCCGGCGCTGCGCCTGAATATAGAGAACGCGAAGATTGATACCACTGACCTTACGGGCGAAGTGTCCCGCGACGGGAAAGGCGCATGGAAAACCTCTCTGCATCTCGGTTCCATCAATCTCGACCAGTATCTGCCAAGGACACAGCGCAGCCAAAAGACGCAGCCGGCCCCCATTCCCTCAGGATGGATGCGCTCTGTGCGCGCAGAAGGCGTCCTTCACGCCGACGCCGTGACGCTGGCCGGCATCCTGCAGAAAGACCTCACTGTTCCCTTTACGCTGAAGGAAGGCCTGCTGTCTGTTTCACCCGTTACCTCCACCTGCCTTGGCGGCAGCCAGCATGCCTCCCTGCAGGCCCGCCCTCTGGACGGTACGGACAAAGGCATTAACGTGGCTTTTGACTACAGCCTGAGAGACGCCAGCATGGAGGAGCTGACAAGAGCCACCGCGTCGGGAGCGCTTTTGCGGGGCAAGGGGACTCTGCTCGCCTCGGCCAAAGGAAACGTTCATGCGATGCAGACGTTTCTTCATGAGCTGGACGGCACGTGGAGCTATTCCATGGGGCCTGGTTCCTACATCCAGACGGATACGCTGGGAAAAATCATGCGGCAGAGATATGCCCTCAACGGCATTACCGCTTCAGGGGCCCTGCGGCACGGAATCATCACCTGCGATGATCTGCTCATCACCGGCCCCCGACTGACGGCGCGCGGAAAAGGCAACATCAACCTTGTCCGCAATACGATCAACTACCGGCTCACCGCCTCCATCCCCGGTCTGCCGGATATCCCCATCACGTATACAGGCAGCCTCTCCGATCCCACGCGCAACATCAGCCTGCTGAACGTGTTCACAAACTTTCTTGGCAACATAGGCAAGGGGCTTTTTTCGTTCATTGGCGATATCATTACTTCCCCCCTTCAGCTTTTCAGATAAACCCGGCTTGTGTATCAGAGGGCCTTCCGCTAGACTGTCGTCAGAAAACGTTGACCGTCAGCGAGCGACCATGAAAAACCAGCCCAGGATGACCATCACACCTCTCGGGGGACTCGGCGAAATTGGCATGAACTGCCAGATATGGGATTCCCCGGAAGGCGCGATCCTGATTGACTGCGGGCTGATGTTCCCTGATGAGCTGCAGATGGGCATTGACCTGGTTATCCCACCCATGGCTCCCATCCTCGCCTGCAAAGAGCGGCTGAAAGGCGTCATCCTCACGCATGGGCACGAGGATCACATAGGTGCCGTGCCTTGGCTTGCCACCTTTCTCAACGGGCTTACCTTCTACGGTTCGGCCTTTACCCTGGCCCTGGTCGAACACAAGCTGCGCGAACGCAATCTGCTTGATCGCGTCCGCCTTCAGCCTGTACACGCCAACGAAATCATTGAAACCGGTCCCTTCCGCCTGCAATTCATACCGGTCAGCCATTCCATCCCCCAGAGCTATGCCGTGGCGGCTGAAACGCCTGTGGGCAAAATTGTTCACACGGGTGACTTCAAGCTTGAAGAATTTCCCTCGGATGGAGTAGGCACAGATCTGGCGGCGCTGCGCCGCTTTGCGGGAAGGAATGGCGTCCGGCTGCTGTTGTGCGATTCCACCAACGCCGAAGCGGATGGCCGTACGCTGTCCGAATCGGTGGTCAGTGAAAATTTCGAACGCATCTTCGCGGAAAATTCCGGCCGCATCATCATCACCACCTTCTCAAGCCATATCGATCGCATCGGACTTATTTTCGACATCGCCCACCGCCACGGCCGCGCGGTTATCGTCAGCGGCAGAAGCCTGCTCAACAATATTGAACGGGCAAAAGAAGTGCTCGGCCTGCGTTTTCCCGACGAAATATACACAGATCAAAAACTGCCGGATCTGCCTCCGGAAAAAACTGTCATCCTCGCTACCGGTTCGCAAGGGGAACCCATGTCCGCGCTTGCCCGGATCGTTGCCGGCGAGCACCGCCAGCTTTCCCTGCAGGCCGGTGACACGCTCATCATGTCCGCCCGTGTGATTCCCGGCAACGCCCTGGCGGTAAACCGCCTCATCAACCAGATGTACCGCATGGGCGCCACCGTCTATCACAATGGGGTGAGGGCCGTGCATGTCTCCGGACATGCCCGGCGCGATGAAATCCGCACCATGATCGCGACGGTGAAACCCCGCTATTTCATCCCCATCCACGGTGAATACCGCCATCTGGTCTGTAACCGCGAACTGGCCGTGGAGTGCGGCGTCACTCCGGAACGCGCTGTCATCCTCGAAGACGGTTCTCCCGTTACACTCCTTCCGCGCTCTATCAGCCTGGATGAACATATCAATGCGGAATCACTTCTTATTGATGGGAAAGGCATCGGCGATGTCGGCGAGCTGATCCTGCACGAACGCCAGCTTATGGCCGGCGACGGGCTGGTAGTCATTGCCGTAGTGCGCGACGCAGAAACCGGCGATTTGCTGCACGGTCCTGTTATCCGCTCCAAAGGCTTTGTCTTTGAGCAGGACTTCCACTATATCCTTGAAGACGCCCAATGCGAATCCATGGAATTGCTGGAAGAACGCCCTCCCCTCCCCGCTCAGAAACTGCATGACAAACTGCGCTCTTCCCTGCGCGGCTTCTTTCGCAAAGCGCTGGGGCGCGATCCCGTGGTTGTTCCCATCATTGTCGATCTCTGATCCGCAGTCTGCGGCCCACGCGGCGACCCCACGTCTCTCGCAGTGCGGCATTCTTGACGGCACATCCGGCAGGACGCCTTGCATCTTGCCGTTGCCTTTGACACTGCGTATATAAAGAGGTGTGCGTTTTATTTCTCATCGTTACCACCAACAGCACATGGACAGGATATGAAAAAGGGGCTCATCATACTGGCGCTGGCAGTGCTCGCCGGAGCGGGCGTCTGGTACATGATGGAACACGAAAAAAACGTATCAGGTGAAATCCGCCTGTATGGCAACATGGACATCCGCCAGATTTCCCTGGCCTTCGAATATGGAGGCCGGCTGACAGAAATGGCTGTTGAAGAAGGCCGCCAGGTAAAAAAAGGGCACGTTCTGGCCCGGGTTGACACGCGCGAACTTGAGCTTGAGAAAAAGCGGCTGCTGGCGAAAATCGGCATGTGCGAGCAGACACTGCTGAAACTTGAAAACGGCAATCGTCCGGAAGAAATTGAGCAGGCCCGGGCGCATGTGGATTCGGCCAAAGCCAGCCTCGCCCAGGCGGCAAAGACGCATCAGCGTATGCAAAAGCTGCTGCGCGATCGTGCTGTCAGCACTCAGGATGCGGACAACGCGCAGGCTGCATGGGAAGTGGCCCGAGCAAAGCTGACCGAAGCGGAAAAAGGCTATCGCCTCATGCGCATCGGAGCCAGGGAGGAAGACATTGAGTCGGCCCGCGCCTCGCTGGCCGCGGCAAGAGCGGAGCTGGAAACGCTGGAATACCGCCTGAGCCAGTCAGAACTGGCCGCTCCGGCGGATGCCGTGGTACGCTCGCGCCTTTTAGAGCCGGGCAGCATGGTATCCGCGCAGACGCCGGTCTATTTGCTGTCGCTGACCTCACCCAAATGGGCCCGCGTCTATGTGACGGAAACGCAGCTTGGCCTGCTCCGTCCCGGCATGAGCGCCCGTGTTTTCTGTGACTCAGCCCCAGACGTTCCTGTCAACGGTCATGTAGGCTATATTTCCTCTTCCGCCGAATTCACCCCCAAAACGGTTCAGACCGAAGAGCTGCGCACGGCTTTGCTCTATGAAGTACGCGTCATCGTGGATGATCCGGACAATACATTGCGGCTTGGCATGCCGGTGACTGTAGTCATGGATGCGCCAGAAAAGGCGGCCGGCTGACATGCCCCAGTCTGTCATTGAAGCCCGCCATCTGGATAAAAGCTTCCTTGACAAAGCGTCAGGGAAGACCATCCATGCCCTGCGGGACATCTCTTGCGGTCTCAGCCCGGGAAGGCTCAACGCACTGGTAGGTCCCGACGGCGCAGGAAAAACCACCTTCATGCGGCTGATCACAGGATTGCTCGCGCCAGACAGGGGAACGCTCACGGTGCTTGGGCTGGACACATCCAGAGACGCGCAGGGCGTCCAGGACCGCATCAGTTATATGCCGCAAAAGTTCGGTCTGTATGAGGACCTGAGCGTACAGGAAAACCTCGATCTTTACGCCGACCTGCACAACGTGCCCGGAGCTGTCAGAGCCAAACGCTTCGCCAGGCTCTTGGAAATGACAGATCTCGCCTCGTTCACCGCCCGTCCGGCAGGCAAGCTTTCCGGAGGCATGAAGCAGAAACTGGGGCTTGCCTGCACGCTGGTCCGCTCGCCGGATCTTTTGCTGCTGGACGAGCCTACCGTGGGAGTCGATCCTCTCTCACGGCGCGAACTCTGGGCTATCCTTCACCGCCTGGTGCGTGATGAACGGCTTTCCGTACTGGTCAGCACTGCCTACATGGACGAAGCCGCCCAGTGCGGAAGCGTTTTCATCATGCACGAGGGGCGTTTTCTGGCAGAAGGAACGCCGGACGAACTGTGCGCCATGTCGGCTGGACGCTGTTTTTCCGCTCTGCCGCCAAAAGGCTCTCTGGCCCGCACACTTCAGGCCCATCTGCTGGATGACACCGCGCGTGTCGTGGACGCCGTGCCGCAGGGCGGCCGCGTCCGCCTTGTGCTGGAAGAAGGGACGCGCCCGGAGGATGTCCCATGCCTTCATGGCGTTGCCGCGCATCCAGAGCAGCCTCTTGTGGAGGATACATTCATGCTGCTGCTCCGCCAGGCTCACCGCGCCGCCGCCCCCTCCATGGAGAAAGACAACCCGCCCGCCTCCGCTGAAGCCTGCCGGACGCTTCCCGAATATTCCGCTTCCGCCGGAGAAAATATGGCTGTTTCTCCCGGTCCAGACAAGGAAACCGTCATCGAAGTCCGGGATCTCGTCCGCCGCTTCGGCTCGTTCACCGCCGTCGCGAATACGTCTTTCTCAGTGGCGCGCGGGGAAATCTTCGGTCTGCTGGGGCCCAACGGCGCAGGAAAAACCACGACCTTCCGCATGCTCTGCGGTCTTTTGCCCGCAAGCAGCGGCTACCTGCGCGTGGCCGGCGAGAACCTGCGCGTGGCGCAGGCTAAGGCCAGGGCTAAAATCGGCTATGTCTCACAGAAATTTGCCCTGTACGGGAATCTCTCCGCCCTGGAGAACCTGGAATTTTTCGGAGGCGTCTACGGGCTGCGCGGGGCATCCCTTTCCAGACGTATCAACGCGGTGCTTGGAGAATTCAACCTGCGTGGCCGCGAACACATGCCCAGTGGCCAACTGCCGGGCGGCTACAAGCAGCGGCTGGCCATGGCCGCGGCATTGCTGCACGAGCCGGAAATTCTGTTTCTGGACGAACCGACCAGCGGCATTGATCCGCTGGCCCGCCGCGCCTTCTGGCGGCGCATCACCAATCTGGCCGCCGGCGGCACGACGGTTGTCGTGACCACGCACTTTATGGAGGAAGCGGAATACTGCGACCGCATGGTCATTCAGGACGCAGGAAAACTGCTGGCCATCGGCGCGCCGCATGATATCCGGACCGCAGCGGGAGACGCCGCCACCATGAACGAAGCCTTCATCCGCATCGTGGAGAAAGCGCGCGCCCACGTTTCAGGAGAAACGGCATGAGCAGCTTCGCGGCCTTCGCAAGGCGCCTGCGCGCCCTTGTCATCAAGGAATTCAACCAGATCCTCCGCGACATCAGCACGCTGCTTATCGGCATTATCCTGCCTCTGGCGCTGATCCTGATTTTTGGATACGGCATGTCGCTGGACGTAAAAAACGCGCCCGTCGCCGTCGTTATCGAGGACAATTCGCAGGTGGCACGCGAGGCGCTGGACGGCCTGAACGGGTCGGAGTATTTCACCCCGTACTACGTTCGCTCCATGCGGGAAGCCGAAGAAATGATGCATGCCCGCCGTGTTGACGCCATCATCCGCACCGGCCCTGATTTTGCCAGAAACCTCGCCGCCGGCAGCGCGCAGGTCCAGCTTATCCTGCACGGCGTTGACTCCAGCAGCGCGCTGATTATTCAGGGGTATGTCAGCTCTGTCCTGGCCCAGTGGCGCGAGTCCCAAACGGAACGCGCCGGAAACGCCGCGCCCGCCGGAAGGACAACCGCCATACAAGGTTCCGTGCTGCTTGTCCCGCGCATGTGGTTCAATGCCGCCAACACCAGCACATGGTATCTTGTTCCAGGCCTCATCGCCATCATCATGACCATTGTCGGTGCCTTCCTGACGTCACTGGTCATGGCCAGAGAATGGGAAAGGGGCACTCTGGAATCACTGTTCGTCACGCCGGTGCGCCCGCTTGAAATTCTCATCGCCAAGATGCTGCCGCCATTTTGCATCGGCATGGTGGGGCTTTCGCTGTGCCTGCTCGCCTCGACGTTTTTGTTCAGGGTGCCCATGCAGGGCTCACTGTGGGTACTTCTGCTGTGCACCACCCTGTACCTGTTTGTGGCGCTGGGGATGGGGCTGTTTATCTCGGCGCTGACACGAAACCAGTTCCTCGCCAGCCAGTTGACCATCGTCATCAGTTTTCTGCCGGCCGTCATGCTGTCCGGGTTCCTGTTCGACCTGCGCAGCGTTCCCATCGTAGTGCGCATGGTTGGCTGGATGCTGCCGGCCACATATTATATTGATCTGCTCAAAACCCTGTTTCTTGCCGGAAACAGCTGGGAACTCATTATCCGTGACTGCGGCGTCCTTCTTGTCTATGCCGTGGGCTTGCTTGAACTTGCCCGGCGCTGCACCCGCAAGAGGCTCGACTGATATGTTTGGCGGCATCATCGCTTTCCTTTCCCGCCTGCGCAGGCTCATCCGGAAAGAGACCCTGATCATCCTCAAGGACCCGGCCAACCGGCTGATCCTTATCATTCCCGTGCTCATGCAAAGTGTGCTTTTCGGTTATGCGGCCACCTTCGACCTGACGGACATCCCCTACATCCTGGTGGAGCAAAGCCACAGCGCCAGCGCCCGGGACTTTCTGGCGCGGCTGGACGGCACAGGAATTTTTCACCGCGTAGCCGAACTGCCCAACAATGCAGAGGTTCCTTCGCTTATCGACAAAGGGGCAGCCCTCATTGCCATCCAGATTCCGGCGGATTTCGAGCGTCAACTCCGCTCCGGCCGCGAGGGGCAGGTGCAGGTGCTGCTGGACGGACGGAACTCCACGACGGCAGGGGTGGCCCTGAACTACCTCTCCACCATCACCAGCTCGCTCAATGCCGCCAGAGGTGCCGCCCCGCCGATAGAGCTGCGTACCCGCGCCTGGTTTAACCCCAACCTCGAAACGCGCTGGAACATCATGCCCGCCATGCTGGCGTCACTGACGCTTATTCAGATCCTGGTGCTGGCCGGGCTTTCGGTGGCGCGTGAACGCGAACAGGGAACGTTTGATCAGATGCTGGTCACGCCGCTGAATCCCATGGAAATTCTCCTTGGCAAGGCCATTCCTCCCGTCATCATCGGCATGTTCCAGACGACGGTCGTGCTTATGGTGGCCTTGCACTGGTTCAAGATCCCGCTGGCAGGAAGCCTTATCCCCCTGTTCGGGACGCTTTTTATTTTTACATTCAGCGTGGTCGGGCTTGGCTTATGCCTGTCCGCCGTTTCAAAAAACATGCAGCAGGCCATGATTTTCTGCTTTGTGCTGCTGCTTCCCATGATCCTGCTGTCCGGGCTGGCCACACCCATCAAAGCCATGCCCGTCCCCATGCAGATAGCGACCTATGCCAACCCCCTGCGCTTTGCCATCGTGGCCGTCCGCCGCATCTATCTGGAAGGCTGCGGTTTTGCCGATGTGGCCGTCAATTTCATTCCCATGCTTGTTGTGTCGGCCATCGCCCTGCCCCTCGCGGCATGGCTGTTCCGCAACAGGCTGACCTAAGCATGCCCCCGCCGGTACTCCGGTGACGCCAGCGGCCATGTCCGCGCGGAGTCCCCCCGGGACAAGAAAAGCGCCGCATCCTCCCGGCATGCGGCGCTTCAACATTGAAAACAGCTGGTTCAGGCCTCAGGGCCGGGGCAGCTGGTCGTGGTTGTTGAACAGCAGATACTTGGCCGTCTGATAGTAGCCTTCGGCGAAACGGCGCATACGGGCGGCGCGGGCGGGTTCGGCGGAAATGAGGTTGCGCCCCTCCAAATCGTCCAGCCGGTAGAGACCTTCCGTATTTTTCCGGATATAGCAGTAGTTGTCTTCCACCAGCGTCCGGAACAGTTCGCTGTCGCCGGCGATGAACTGCCGCGCGTCCTTTTCCGCGTCGGGAGCCAGAATGTCCCGCCCCATGCCGTGCGCGCGCATCGGCACACCGACCAGAGCCGCCAGCGTAGGGAAGAGGTCCGCGTGCCCTGCTGGCAGTTCTTTCTGGCCCGGCTCAATGAATCCCGGCGCATACAGGATCAGCGGCACATGGAAGCCCTGCAGCGCGCACGCCAGATAGCCGCCGGACACGTTGAGCGAGGTATTATACAGCCCGTGGTCGCCAATGATGGCAAACACGGTGTCCTTGAACCAAGGCTGACTAGATGCCAGCCTGAAAAATTCACCCAGCGCGTGGTCGGAAAAACGCAGGGAGTTGTATTCCTTTTCGTCGGCAAAACCGTAATTCTTCAGCGTTTCATCCGATGGCGTCCGGGGGGAGAACCCGGCGTTATCGTCGGGGATAGTGTAGGGACGGTGAAACCCCGCCGTCTGAATAATGGCAAAAAAAGGCTTCCGGCTGGCGCCAAGCACGCCGATGGATTCGCGGAACAAAGACAGATCGGAAATACCCCAGACATCGACATTGGGCGATTTCCAGTAGCTTTCTTCAAGGAGGGCAAGATCTGGAATATTATGTGTCAGCACCCCGCGGATATTGGCCCAGCTCGCGCTGCCGCCGATCATGTAATACTTGCTGTACCCGTTGAAATCGCTCAGGGGGAGATACTGCCGGACCAGAGAGGGATTGCGTGAAGTCGTGCCGCCCACGCGGTTGACGTCGGGGATGTTCGTCATGAGCGAAAAAACAGCCCGCGCCGTGGTCCGCGCCGATGCGTAGTAATTGGAAAAATACAGGCCGCCCGCGGCAATTTCGCGTGTTTTTGGCGTGGGATCATCATCTCCCGGCGCGAAAGATGTCATGGGCCAGGAAAGCGATTCCATGATGATGATCACTACGTTGCGCGGCCGTTCCTGCGGCGTGGCTGGAACCGTGCGCCAGAAATTCAGGCTGGCGGCATCGGGTTTGTCCACGCGCAGCCAGGCGGCCATCTCATCATACACGGTGCGGACGGCGGCGGCATCAGGGCGGACTACCATCTGGCTGCGCACGGTGTCATACAAATTCTGAACAGGATTCAGCCCCAGGAGGACCAGATCGCGGTTGGTGGAAAAATAGGCGTTGCTCCAGCGCAGCGGAAAAAAATTGGAGGAAATCTGCCCATATCCCACAACAAAAAGACAAAGCGTCAGCACAAAGCCCCACACCCCGCGCTGCCGCCAGTTCGTCTCGCCTTCAAGCCGCCAGAGATTTTCAGGGAGTATCCTTTCCTCGCGCACCAGCGCGATATGCCTGCGCAGCAGCCTGTCAAACAGCCATACGGCAAGACAAAGCACCGCCGCGAATCCCAGTGAGATGGGGATCACAGGATACGTCTGCATGACCATGTCACGCGAAATGTCGGCATCCTTGATGAAATCAAACAGCGTGGCGTCGATCCGCTGGTTCAGGTAGAAAAAATACCCGAAGTCCACGATATACACGAGAATGACGACCGCAAAAATCGCGGCGTACAGCACATCCAGCACATAACGCCAGCCCGCGAGCCTTTTTTCAACCCAGGGGACAAACAGGGCCAGCGCCAGGGGAATAGTCAGAAAGACAGCTATCCGGCCGTCAAATTTAACGCCGATATACAGGGCCTTGGCGACATCCTGGATTGAAGGCGCCAGAAGCGAATTCCATAACTCCGGAGCCACCAGCGCCAGAATGGCAAGGCGCGCCAGCAGCAACACTGCCCATACGCCAAAAAACATCAGCAGCGTCGTGCGGGCAAAGGACGGGAAACGAAATGGAGATGTGTGCATGATGTATCCATCCGCGCCGGGCGCGGTCTAGTTGGTGTACAGCGTTTCAAAATGCCTGAGATACGCGGCGTAACGCCCTTCGCGGACCGCTTCGCGCGCACCGCGCACCACATTGAGAAAATACGTGAGGTTATGGATGGAATTCAGCCGGAAAGCCAAAAGCTCCTGCGCGTGGTACAAATGCCGCAGATAAGCGCGGGAAAACGTCCGACAGGTGTAGCACTGGCAGGCGGGATCCAGCGGGCCGTCGTCTTCGGCAAACTCCAGGCGCTTGATGTTGATCTTGCCCAGCGAGGTGTACAAAGTCCCGTTGCGGGCGTTGCGCGTAGGCAGAACGCAGTCAAACATGTCGATGCCAAGACTGATGCCGCGCACAATATCAAGAGGCGTGCCCACGCCCATGAGATAACGCGGTTTTTCCGCCGGCAGAAGCGGCGCGGTATGCGCCAGGATATCCAGCATGGTTTCCTTGTCCTCACCAACAGACAAGCCGCCGACGGCATACCCCTCAAAATCAAGATCCGCCAGCTGCGCGGCGGATTTTGTCCGTAAGTCCTTATGCAAGCCTCCCTGTACAATACCAAACAGCAGGTTTCCGTATTCCGGCACAGCCTCTTTCGGATAGGCGGCGCGGCAGCGCGCGGCCCAGCGTGTCGTCAGGTCCAGCGACTTCGCGGTATAGCCGCGATCGGCATCGTGCGGAACGCACTCGTCAAGGCACATCATGATATCAGAATTGAGATTCCGCTGAATGGAAACGACCTTTTCAGGTGTGAAGAGGTGCTTTGAACCGTCAAGATGCGAACGAAACGTCACACCATCTTCGTGAATACTGCGCAAATCTGACAAACTGAACACCTGAAATCCGCCGCTGTCCGTCAGAATTGCGCGATCCCATGAACTGAAGCCGTGCAATCCCCCGTGACGCGCCACAAGCTCATCACCGGGACGCAGATACAGGTGATAGGTATTGCCGAGAATGATTTCCGCGCCGACAGCGTGCAGATCGTCGGGGGCCACGGCTTTGACGCTCCCCACGGTTCCCACTGGCATGAATATCGGCGTGTGCACAACGCCGTGCGCGGTATACAGCGTACCAGTCCGAGCCGCGCCGTCAGTCGCATGAATAAGAAACGTTCCGGGTAATTGCATCCGGTCAGCATATACCATCCGGTTTCATTTGAAAAGACTTGAAGTATCGCCGCAGTGACGGGCACCTTCCCTGAAACGGGCATCATACATACGCACGCTGGGGTGCGGCGGAAGCGGGAGGACTGCCAAAAGCGCACTCCGGAGGGGGGCTCCTCCATGACGGGTACTCTTGCGTGTATCGGAAGAGGACGGTATCTTCGTCAGCATGTCTTTTACCTTCAATCTTGTCGTCACCGGGGCGGGGACGTTTTTTTCCCGCCTGCTGGGTTTTGCACGGGACGCCAGCATCGCTTGGCTGCTGGGCGCAGGCGCCATGGCCGACGTGTTTTCCCTTGCGCTGCGGCTTCCGTATGTGGTGCGCCGGCTGCTGGGCGAAGGTTCCCTGTCGCTGGGGCTTACCACCGTTTGTGTCAGCCGCGGCCAGAAGGGAGCCGGCCGGCTGGCTCTCGCCGTCCTGTGGCAAATTGCCCTTTTGCTGGCTCCGGTGGTAGCAGCCGGCGTTTTTTTTGCTCCGGAACTGGTTGATCTGCTCTCGCCGGGGATAGAGCCCTGGATACGGCCCGATGCGGTCCTGTTCTTCAGGCTGTGTCTGCCCTATATCTGGCTTGCCGCGCTGAGCGCGGCCTGTATGGCCGGTTTGCATGCGCGTGACCATTTTATTTTGCCCGGCCTGTCACCTTCCGTCTTCAACTGCGTTCTGCTGACAGGCGCAGCCTTGTCGGCGCTGTACAGGCTCTCTCCCCGCGAAGCGGCCCTATTGCTGGCTATCGCTGTGCCTGTCGCCGGACTTGCCCAGTTCACGCTCCAGTTTCCCATGCTCCATACGCTTGCCCGCAGCGAAACAGATGCACCGCCCCGCGAAGCCGTCGTTCACTCCCTGCGCGCGCTTCCCGCAGGGCTCCTGGCCACCGCGGTACCGCAAATCGCCTTCGTTCTGGCCTGTATTCCCGCGTCGCTCCTGGGCGAAGGGCACCTTTCCTCCCTGTTCTATGCCGAACGCCTGCTGGAATTTCCCCTCGGCCTTACCGCCGCCGCCCTTGGCATGTCCACGACCCCCGTCCTTGCCGCCGCTGTTGCGAAAGGCCCCCGTGCCATGAGCCGCAACACCTCGGCGGCCATCGGACTCGCTCTTTGCCTCTCCCTGCCGGCCACCGCCGGCCTGGCCGCCGTAGGCTCGCCGCTGGTCAGGCTGCTTTTCGCGCATGGCGCCTTCAGTACCCATGCCAGTGAGCTGACAACGCTTTATCTGTATGCGGTGCTTCCCTGCCTGCCGGCTTACGCCGTGCTGCGCCCCCTTATCACAGCCTGCCATACGGCCCCTCTCCGTTTCAGCCTTGTGTCCTGCTCCCTTGTTTCTCTGGGGATCACACTTGGGACTGGTTTCTTCTTCACCGTGCAGATGGATCTTACCGCCGGCCCGGCTCTCGGCATAGACGCCGGCCTGCTGATGCAGACAGGTTTGCTCTGGCTTATCGTCAGCCGCCGCTTCCCCCTCCGCCCGTCCTGGCACACGATCGCTCTGGTTACCGCGGCCAGCCTTGCCGTCTACGGGGTTGCCGCGGTGCCCGCATTCACTCTGGATTCGCCGCTTCTCTCCCTTGGCCTTGCAGTTCCAGCCGGCCTCATTGCCTTTATCTCCCTCATCTGGCCGGCCAGAAACGATATCCGGGGGATGGCAAAGATTCTCCATCAGTCTTCCCTGCAAGGCGGCTCATAGGGCCCGCGGCAATCCGAGCCGTTGCATAAACGCGAGATCAATAAATTGAAGGCGCAGACAGCGCAGAAAGGCTTGACGGTTGCGCCCGTAAAATTTTATTTGAAGCGAGGCAGGATAGAGCTTGAAATCGCTCTTGCGCGCGGCAAAAAGCTGTATGGCCGAAACGAAGAGCTCAAGCACAGAGCCGAAAGCGAGATATGGAACGGGAGTTGGCAGGCCGATAAGCCGTTCCGGGCGGCAGGCATGCTGTATTTTTAATCATTGTAAGGATAACGCCATGGGAAATACGCTTTTCGGAGTTCTTGGTGATATGCTGCAGGCCGAAGCTGGTCAGAGAAGCCGTGCCCAGAGGGCCGGCGGGCAGGACATGCTTTCCCAGATGATGGGCATGATGTCCGGCGCGCGGGGGCAGGGCCACGGGGCCGGCGGACAGGATATGCTTTCTCAGATGATGGCCATGATGTCCGGCACGCAGGGGCAGAGCCTGGGTGCCGGCGCCATGGGCAGCGTTATAGGTTCTCTGCTCAGCGGCGGCAGCGCGAAAAATGCGGCGGCCTCCGGCGGAGCCGCCATGCTGGCCGGCCTTGCCCTCAACCTTTTCAAAAGCTGGTCTGCGCAAAACGCTCAAAATGCCGCGCCGAGCGCGCAAAAACCGCAGACGGCTTCGGCATTCGACGCGTGGGATTCTCCTTCGCAGTCTCCCTACCAGGGAACGAACGCCGCTGCGGCCGAGGATAATTCACCGGCCATGCTGCTGCTTGAAGCCCTGACCAATGCCGCAAAAGCCGATGGCCGCATAGATGGTAACGAGCGTTTTGCCATAAAAATGCTGATGCAGAAGATCTATCCCGATACCGATGTCGAAGCCGGAGTTGACGCTTTGATCAGGAAACCCATCGATCCGTTCTCTCTGGCCCGCCGCATTCCCGGCGCACAGCAGCGCATGGAAATCTACCGGCTTTCCAGCTTGGCGATTGTGGTGGATACGGCACCGGAACGCGCCTACCTGAACGACCTTGCCAAGGCTTTCGGCATTGATTCGCGCACGCAGGCCGCCTTGGATGCCGAAGCCGTCAGTCTGCGTTCGCGTTCCGGCAAGGCCGTTTGAGCCGTTTCCTGTGAGGATTGGCGCGTTCCGTTTCGCCCTTGCCGGGACGAAATGTATGCGCGCCAAACAACCGAACCTGCCGCGTCCGCGATTATTGCTTCAGCTGCAGTACGCATACTGCTAGGCAAGCCCATTCTTCGCGGACGGGGCAGTGTACGCTTTTGCCCGGAGCAGGCGCGTTCATCTACCACATTGTTGAAGGCCAAGCCAAATACAATGCCATCATGCATGCGCTCGGCAGCATCATCTACCGTGAAATGCTGATGAATCCGTAATAATAGCGTTTTTGCTCCTGAACGGCATCAATATCAGCCTGCTATACAAAGACAAGACGCCGGGAATGCCCGGCGTCTTGTCTTCCTTTTTCTCACGTCGCTAGGATGCGGCGGGTTATTTTGCGTTCAGTTCGCGCTCCTGCGGGAAAATGGGCAGATAGCGGTACGACACCGCCACAACGATCCACGCATAGGCGAAAATCATCGCGGAAGCGCCCCATTCGGCCCAGTTCGGCGCGTAGGTTTCCCACGCGTCAAAGGGCATCACCGGGATGGCCATAGTCTGGACCGTCATGACGTAACGGTTAATCGTCACGCCAACGCAGGCAAGCAGCCCTCCCAGATAGAACAGGGCAGGAACCTTGCGGGTGGCGCCGCACAAGAGCAGAACAGCCGGCAGGACGCCGCACAGTCCGAGTTCGGCGTACAGCAGCCATTTCCCATAAATCCAGCCATAGAACATCTGGTCAAAAGTCATGCCGGCGTGGGGCAGAATCCCCATGATCCAGCCCGCCGTATCCATGAGCTTGAAAACCATGTAGATAGAGAACATGACGCCGGCAATCTTGCCCATAAGCTGCTTGACATCCCAGCTTACAAGGGCTTTCCCGGTGATTTTTTCAAGGAAAGTGGTAACCAGCACGGTGAACATGGGCCCGCAGCCAACGGCAGAGAGCACATACAGAAAGAATGTCCAGGGCCAGATGAAGAAGCCCTCGCGGAAAACATAGGGACGCCCGAACAACACGCCGTACATGCCGCCAAGCGATCCCTGATGGAACGTGGACAGAAACGCGCCGATACCGGCAAAAAGCGGCATGATCAGGTGAAAATTGTGCGCCACGGCGTGGGCCAAGCCATTTCTGATAACCTTCCGGTTCTCCAGGATAAGCGGCACATATTCGATGATCAGCACCATGCAGTAACAGGTAATGCAGAAAATAACCTCAGTAAGCATGGAGTGAACGTTCGGGTGCCAGTATCCGAACCACGCACGCAGGGGCTGCCCGATGTCCAGCACCAGGATGAGCATGGCGCCGGAATAACAGAGGAAACCGATAATCACCGCCATGTTGATGATGTTTTTCAGCTTGTCGATATTCAGCAGATAACGCAGCGCCCCCGTGAAAAACGCGCCGGCACCCAGTGCAATGACGCCAAGGTCAAAAGCGATCCACAGGCCAAAACCGAAATAATCGTCAAGGCCGGTTACGCCAAGACCTGTGGACAGCACGCGGAACGCCGCATAGAGGCCCCACAGGCCAAGCAGCGCGACAGGCACGAGCGAAAGCAGGAAGGTCAAAAGGGAGCACCGCTCCACGCCTTCCGGAAACAGCGCGGCGTCTGCGGGCAGGTTGTAGTTTTTTGCTTCCATGGCCTACCCCTTGGTGATTTCGTTGTTCAGGTAGTTGTCGCCGAGCCGCCTCACCCATTCGCGGCGGCTCATATACCACACCTGCGGTTCTGTGCCGAGACGTTCCAGCAAACGGAACGCGTTGGGGCTTTTCACAAGTTGATGGACCTTGTGCGCGGGGTTCTTAACATCGCCAAAAGTAATGGCGCCATTGGGACAGGCTTTCGTACAAGCCGTCTGGTAAGCGTCCTCGGGCAATTTCATGGGGTCACGGTTCTGGGCGTAGGCGGCGTCCTTGGCTGCCTGCCAGCGGTGATGGCAGAACGTGCATTTCTCCACCACCCCGCGGGGACGCACCGACACGTCGGGTGTCAGCGTCTTTTCCATGCCGGCCGGCCAGACCGGATCATGCCAGTTGAAGTACCGGGCATGATAAGGGCAGGAGGCCATGCAGTACCGACAGCCGATGCAGCGCGGCGTAATCTGGCTGACAATCCCGCCGTTTTCATCCTTGGCTGTGGCCACAACAGGGCAGACGGACACGCAGGAAGGTTTGCCGCACTGCATGCACGGACGCGGCAGATAGGCTGTGTCATGCTCGGGGAAAGTCTTGCCGTTGGACAGCTGGTACACTGTCATCCAGTTAAGCGTTTTGATACGGTTGGTGCCGTCTTCGGCAGGAGCCACATTATTCTCGGCCTGGCAGGCCACCATGCACGAACCGCATCCGGTGCACTTGTCAAGGTCGATAACCATGCCCCACTTGATTCTGAATTCTTGAACTGCGGACATAGCGTATTCCTTATGCTTTGGCGACCGTCACGTCAGGGCAGCTCCATACGGCAAGCCCGGTGCCGGGTTCTTCAACAACGCTGAACAGGCGCATCACGTTTGCCCCTTTCCCGTCATTGAACGAATCGAAATCCGTATGGCCGAAGCCTGCGGCCAGAGCTACGGAATCCTGGGCGACGCCCTCAAACAGGACGACCTTTGCCGGAATGGATGCCTTCCCCGCGCTCAGCCGGATCATCTGCCCTTCGCGCAGCCCGGCCTTTTCGGCGGTAGCACGGTTCATGCGGGCCGTCAGCGCACTTCCGGCGATATCCTTGCCCACCAGTTTGGTTGCGAAAGGAGGCAGCCCGGAATCTGGTGTCCCGAAAGCCCGTTTGGTCACCGTGGCGACAGCCAGAGCCCCCTTGGCGGGTTTATCAGGCACGGCCTGCGCGGCTTCTTTCAGAATCTGCATGGGCAGCGCAAGCTCAAGCACCGGCTCCACACGACGGGTGACCGCGCATTCGCCTTTCAGCAATGTTTCCCACTCAACACCGCCGATGCGGCGGACCTTGGCGCGAAGCACATTGAGGTATGAGCTGAACCCAAGCTTCATTTCGGCGTTGGCGGCGCATGTCAGAAGCACATCGCCGGCGGCGCGGGCCTCGAACAGGGGCCTGGCCACGGGCACGCTCAGCGCATACACGGCCTCGCCCACGCCATACGGTGTGACAACGTCGTCAAAACGTTCCAGCCCCATGGCCGCTGGCAGCACCAGATCGCAGCGGCGGGCTGTTTCATCCAGGAAGCAGGAGAAAGAAACCGAGAACCCGGCATCCTCAATCAGCTTGTCTACGCCGGGAGCCGGCATGGCGTACACCGGGTTGGCCTCATACGCCAGAAAGAGCGCAGGGGCGGCACGTTTGCCCGCGGCCATGGCGGCCGCCGCCGCCATGAAATCCTGCTGCATCATGCGGTCATAGGACATGGCCTGCTCCAGAGCCGGAGCAGCCACAGGCAGCGCCCTCATGCCGCCGTCCCGATTAAGCCGGCCAAGCATGATATTCAGCGCGATTCCCAGGATCACAGGGGCGGCGGGGCACCCCTGGCCGGTTTCGGAACCAACGATAACCAGCGGGGCTTTGGCTTCCCTCAGCTCTTTTGCCACACGAACGATGCTGGCGGGAGCTATGCCGGCCACAGCGGCCGCATGCTCCGCGTCCCATTTCGCCGCAAGATCCTTGAGCGGCGCAAACCCTTCAGGGACGGAGCCGCTGGCGGCCAGTTCATGCACGAGCCCCAGAAGGAACGCGGTATCCGCGCCCGGACGTACCGGCAGCCAGAGATCGGCTCCGGCGGCAGTGTTGTTCTGCATGGGACCGGCATAGGCAACGCGCATGGCAAGCTTGCCGTCGGCGGGCCGGGCCTGCCCCCAGGCCCGGCGGTTGGCAACCACAGGGCCCCAGTTTTCCAGCACTCCGGCGCCAACGGCAAGCACATAGTCGCTGTTGGCAAAATCATAGCCTACACGGCCAGTTCCACCCATCGCCCGCCACGCTGCGGCGGTACTCTGGGCATCGGAAGGCATCATGTAAAAATCGTTTGAGCCCGCCCGCGCCGTCAGCGCGGAAAGGACTTCGTTCATGGTGCCGTTTTCATCGCCAGACAGGCAGAACAGACTTTTTTGGGCTTTGGCGGCAGCCAGTTTTTCAGTCAGGATGGACTGCGCTTCGTCCCATGATATGGCAACATACGTGCCGTCATCCGAGCGTTTGAGCGGGCGGCGCAGCCGGGCGGGGCTATACAGGAGCTGGACTTCAGCCGCGGCCAGGGCGGAAAGCCCTCCCCTGCTCAGAGGATGATCAACATCACCCAGAGCCCGCACAGGCCGTCCGTTCACCAGGCGCACGCGCAGCCCCGCGGCTGAAGGGCAGAGTTTGCTTGTCGTGCGCACATAAACGTTCTTGTTGTTGCCCTTGTCAATACGGGGAATCCACGGCCAGTTCTGTGTCCAGATGGACACATCGTCCAGGCCCTGCCAGATGACGGGGGTCGCCAGGGTACCGACGGCGCCGCCGCCGATGAATTTCAGAAAATCACGTCTGTCAAACATCCCGACGCCCTCCTACTTGTGGCAGACAAAGCACGCGTTATTGGCCGACGTGCCCGCAAGGTGGTTGGGATTCGCATGGCACCGCTCGCACCGCCACATTTTCATCGTGTCTTTCGTATATCCCGAGAGTCGGTTCAGCTTGTATTCCGGCGTTCCGTTTGCCATGCTGGGATGGCAGAAACCGCACAGCTCTTTCGTGGAGAACGTATGGCAGTTATTGCAGTTTTGCTGTGAGTGGGGAGCGTGACTGAAGAACACGTTGTCAGGCTGCTTCTGATAAACCAGCCATTTCACCTGCTTGCCAGTCCGGACATAGTCATTCCAGAACACGCGTTCGGCCTTAGAGTCGCCGATAAGTACGCGATGGCACACCGCGCACTCCTCGGTAGACGGAAAGGCGGAAAACGTGCCGTCTGCCCGCAGGTAATGGCAATGAGAGCAATCCAGCCCGGCGTTTGCGACGTGGGTCTTGTGGTTGAAATTCACGGGTTGCTCCTGCTCGCTGTACAGCAGCGCTGGGAAAAGCCACCAGCCGAACACCAGTGCGACCGCCACGCCGAGCAGAAACGGCATGACACCGCGCACCGGACAGGCCTTTCGGTCGCACGACACCTTATCGCGCGTTGCGTTGTGCTTATCCTCCATACCCATCGCCTCGTAAGTGGGAGTTGAAAAAATTGCCTCACGGATTTTGCTTTTGTAGGCGAGTACGCAATCTTGTGTCAAGGAAAAAGCAGAAATTCAGCGCTCTCGTGAACTTTTGGATTATTGAGACAGGCAAAACAGCACGGTAAGAAAACAACGTTGTCCTCTCACTTCACAACATCCAGGCAACATAACATATTGAAACAACAGAAAACTCACGATCCCCCAACATGACTGCCCACAAAGTCTCCTCCTGCGGATTGCAGGCCAGTGCTCGCACTTCATAAGCAAAAATCAAAACGGCCAGACATTCCTCACCTTTTTGTCTGCTCATCGAACTTATGCCCTCCGAAGGAACGCCCCGACGCATGCCCGGCGGCGACGTCCTCCCTTCCGGCAGTTCGCCAGCAGTACCTCACGAATTTTTCCATACCGCAACCTTTCGTCTTAACGTATCCCCCGTGGCCTCTCCTCTTGACCGCGGCGACGCTTCCGACATACATTGGCACGCGGCACGGAGGGATGGCAGAGCGGCTGAATGCGGCGGTCTTGAAAACCGTTGAAGGTGTGAGCCTTCCGGGGGTTCAAATCCCTCTCCCTCCGCCAGCGAGTATCAGTGGATAGGGTATCCTGCCCCACTGGACGGCAGAATTGAAAAATAATCAGCTATACCAAATAGGTATGGGATGCCGTTACGTTATCAAAATATTTTTTTCTCAGCAAGCAACGTGGCTGTGAACACACATGATTCCCAAAAAATCTTTTCCTTTAACAAGAATACTGGCATACCCTGGCGAATCGCGGCGAACAACGTGCGGCAATAGTTTTCAGTTTTTAGCAAAACCAAAAATCGCATGCCAGGCATCTGGTTTGACAAGGGCCTATTTTTGTATTAGTAACTATTATTAGTCTTGACATTGCACTTTTACACCTTAACATATGGAGATTGAAAATGAAAAAATTTGTCTGCCCTGTATGCGGATACACCGTTGAGGCTGAATCCCTTCCCGAAGGCTTTGCCTGTCCTCAATGCAAAGCGCCTGGCTCCAAATTCCGGGTCGAAGAAGGCCAGGCCGGTTTTGTGACCGAACATCACATCGGCGACGGCAAAGTGGAAGATGCTGAAATCATGGAAGGCCTCCGCGCGAATTTCACGGGCGAATGCACTGAAGTCGGCATGTACCTCGCCATGAGCCGCCAGGCCGAGCGTGAAGGCTATCCGGAAATCGCTGACGCCTTCAAGCGTTACGCGTTTGAAGAAGCTGAACATGCGGCCAAGTTTGCGGAGCTTCTGGGCGAAGTCCTCGTTCCTTGCACCAAGACCAATGTCAAGATGCGCGCTGACGCCGAAGCCGGCGCCTGCACCGGCAAAATGGATATTGCCAAAAAAGCCAAAAGCCTCGGCTACGACGCCATTCATGACACTGTCCATGAGATGGCCAAGGACGAGGCAAGGCACGGGGCTGGTTTTGCCGGTCTGCTGAAGCGCTACTTTGCCTGATCTGTCCGGGATGGCGGCTGAAACAAGCCGCCTCCACTTTACGCAAGAAGCCCGCGGAGTGCCGCCGGGCTTCTTCTGTTTTGCCCGCGCGCCAACGCATTCTGCCTGAAAAAAACAGCGCAGCAGGCAGCCGTTGCCAGAAGCGGGAAGCCTCTTTTGCATCCGGAAATTTTTTTCTATACTTCGGACAGGTAAACGGCATGGTTGTAATCGCCGTTTCGCATAATAGATAGGTGCGGCAGCGCTGGCGGAAGGAGAATGCTCTGGCAGCGCGATGTCTGCGAAAGAAAAGGAAGACCTGAGATGCTCTCCCGTACGTACAGAATTGGACTCATCCGGCTGGCTGCCACGGCATTACTGTTGTGCCTCGCGGCAAATCCGGCGGCGGCGATCCCGCCAGAAGGCAAGCCCTCCATCAGACAGCCCGTGGCTGCCGCCAATGTCTGTTCCAGTCCTGCGGGCCAGCAGGCGCGGCAAGCCATGGTTCCATCGGAAAACGCAAAAAAACTTCCTCTTGAGCTCTCTGAGGAAGCCGCCCTCGACGTCGCCTGCCTTACTGAAGCATATCCCGGTTTTTTCACCGGCGCAGAACGTGATCCCGACGGCTCCATCTGGCTTCTGACCTGTGGAAACGAGCGAATTCTGTACGATGACGGACGCGAAAAGTCGCCGGAAGAATTGATGGATAACGCTGACATCGAAGATTCCATGCGGCTCCCCTATCCGCTGGAGCCCGCCCGTCCGACGCCCGGCGTAGACGAGGATCCAGGGCGCATCCGTTCGTATGCACTGATGACGGCGTTATACGGCTCAGAGCGAAAAAGTGTGGAAGCGAAGCTGGTCAAAGCGCCTCTGCATACATCTTCCCTGCGAATCGCGGCAAGACTGCAAAAACCACTGGCCCGCATGCATGAAGCCTCCCAGCGCCTGCTGGCAGCCAAGCCGGAGCTGGCGGGTTTCTATAAAGGCGCGTGCTGCCAGTACTGGCGCGTCATTGCCGGGACACAGCGGCTGAGCGCGCACAGCTGGGGCATCGCTATCGATTTGAATCCGGAGATGGGACCTTACTGGCAATGGTCCCATATCACGCCTCATCCGGACCAGAAGACATGGCCACCGGAAATCGTGGCTCTTTTTGAGGAAAACGGGTTCATATGGGGCGGCAAATGGTATCACTACGACCTGATGCACTTCGAGTACCGGCCGGAGCTCATCCTCAAGGCCCGCAAACTGGCCGGACGCTCATAACGCCGATAGACACTGTGACGCCGCCTGAACAGCAAGCGGCATCCTTTCCCAAACGTGAAGGGGCTATTTTGCCGCTTGCCAGCGACACCATTCGGAACTACATTTTCCGCGTATGATTCCCGCAGGAGGAAACTTATGAACATCGTGCCCCCTGAAACCAATGATCCTCAGCAGGTGGAACTGCCGCAGGTGACCTTTAACACGTTCATCATGTCGCTGGCTTCATCGACGATGGTTCACCTGGGTGAGGTTCCCAATCCTGAAACAGGTAAAACCTCTGTTAATCTGCAACTGGCACAGCACACTATTGACATTCTGACCATGCTGCAGGAAAAAACCAAAGCCTGCCTTGAGCCTGACGAAGCCAAGTTGCTGGGCGGGCTGCTGTATGAGCTGCGTATGAAATATGTCCTACACAAAGGGTAAGCCATGAACAAAACAAACATCCGCGCAGGGCTGGTGGGCGTCACCGGCTATACGGGTATGGAACTGGCCCGTCTGCTTGCCGCACATCCGAGCATGCATCTTGTGACTGCCACGGCCCGCACCGAAGCAGGAAAACATCTCAGCGACATCTATCCTTTTCTCGAAAGACTCCCCAGCGCGGACGTTGAACTGATTCAGCCGGAGCCGGATCTCATCGCAAAGGCATGCGACATAGCCTTCCTTGCCGTTCCGCATGGCGCGGCCGCAAACATGGCCGCAGAACTCTTGGCCCGCGGCGTGAAAGTGGTGGATCTTTCCGCCGACTTCCGTCTGCACAGCGCTGCCACCTACGAGCAGTGGTACCAGCCTCATCCCCATCCTGAACTTCTGGCCGAAGCCGTATACGGACTGCCGGAACTGTATGCCGCCAAGGTCAAAAAGGCCCGACTGGTGGCCAATCCCGGCTGTTACCCGACGTCTGTCATTCTGGGGCTTGCCCCGGTGCTCCAGGCGGGCCTCGTGGACCCCTCCGAAATCATCATCGACTCCAAGTCCGGCACGACCGGCGCCGGCCGTAAGGCGCAGGTACCCTCCCTGTTCTGCGAGGTATCCGATACGTTCCGTGCGTATGGAATCGCGGGAAAACACCGCCATACGCCAGAAATCGAACAGGAGCTTTCCTTGCTTGCAGGACGGGAGCTGCTCGTGTCTTTCACGCCTCACCTCGTTCCTATGAACCGCGGCATCCTGAGCACAATCTATGTGCGCCCGGCCAAAGGCGCAACGCTGGACGATCTGCTTGCCGCCTATCGCGCTTTTGCCGCCAGGACGGACACGCCATGGCTGCGCCCGCTGCCTGCGGGACGCCTCCCCGAAACCCGCAACGTCCGCGGCAGCATGTTCTGTGATGTGGCTGTAGCTCTCGACACGCGCACAAACCGCGTGACCATTGTCTCAGTTATCGACAATATCTGCCGCGGGGCGTCCGGACAGGCAGTGGCCAACGCAAACCTGATGTTCGGTTTGCCGGTGGCCATGGGGCTCGCCGGAGCGCCGCTTCTGCCATAGGCTTTCTTCCCATGCAAAAGAGGCCCCGCCAGGTTTTTCCGGACGGGGCTTTTTTACACAACGCCTTCATCCCGAAGGAGATGAACCACGGCCTAACCAATGACCGCCGTGCGCGTGGCTGAGTGTCCCGCGGAAAAAGCGCGGGCCACAAACGCCCCAAGACTCCAGTACTGCTGGGCTAAAGGGGCGAAAAAGATGGGATCAATCTGAGCGATATCAGGCTGATTGCCTTCGCCCAGGCAGTCGGCATTGATTTTCACGTCCATGATTTCGCCGATGAACTGGGTGTGCGACCCCACATCCACGGCCTGAATGAGCGCAAGTTCAACGACGACAGGGCATTCGGCCACAAAAGGAGCGTTGATGTGCTCCGCGGGTTCCGCTGTCAGCTCAAGCGCCGCAAACTTGTCTATTTCCGCTCCGGAATGCATGCCGGCAAAATCGGCCTGCGCCACCAGTTTCCGGCTCGGAATACTTACCGTAAAGGCCTTGCGCTCCATGATGGCGCTGTATGTCCAGCGGTTCTTGCGCACAGACACGGCCAGCGCCGGCGGCTGCGACGAACATACGCCGCCCCAGGCGGCCGTCATAATATTGGGCCGGCCGTTGCGATCGTATGTGCCAACCAGAAGCACGGGAGTAGGAAGCAGAAAAGGTTTGGCTCCCAATGATTGTTTCATCGCATCTTCCTTGATGGTTTGCTTCTCTGCTCCGGAGAGAAAGCTGTTTATATCACTTAATGCCCCGTAATACCGTACTTTTTCAGCTTATACTGCATCAGGCTTTTTGAAATGTTAAGTAATTTCGCAGCGTTAGCCTGAATAAAGTCTGCCCTGACCAATGCCCGGCGGACCAGCGCGGCCTCAATGCGTTCCAGCGTATCAGCCAAATCCAGCTCCGTAGGCAACAGATCCACCGCGCTTTTGAACTGCGCCTCCTCATCACGAATTTCCGGAGGAAGCTGCTCAAGGCCAATTTCTGTACCAGGCACCAAAACAACGCAGCGTTCCACCACATTCTGAAGCTGCCGGATGTTGCCCGGCCATTCGTAGCCGACCAAAAAATTCATCGCTTCAGTACTGAACGTTTTCAGGGGGAGTTCGTTCTCGCGGCAGTATTTTTCGGCAAAATGCGCCGCCAGCAACGGAATGTCCTCGCGCCGCTCGCGCAGCGGCGGCAGCGGGATATGCACGACGTTCAGCCGGTAGTATAAATCCTCGCGAAAAGTCCCCGCCCGCACCATTTCCATGAGATCGCGATTGGTAGCGGTCACTATGCGGATATCCACCTCGACCTCAGACGTGCCGCCCACGCGCTCGAAACGGCGCTCCTGCAGGACACGCAGCAGCTTGACCTGCAATTCCGGCGTCAGCTCACCCACCTCATCAAGAAACAGCGTGCCTCCGTCCGCCTGCTCAAAGCGGCCGCGCCGCATAGCCACAGCGCCGGTAAACGACCCTTTCTCATGGCCGAACAGTTCAGACTCCAGCACTCCGGGGTTGAGCGCCACGCAGTTGACTGAAACAAACGGCCCCTGATCGCGGTTGGAGCCAAAATGAATAGCACGGGCCACCAATTCCTTGCCGGTCCCCGATTCCCCGGTGATAAGCACGGTAGCGCGGCTTGGCGCGGCGCGGTCCACAAGGGCCATCAGCTCGCGAACAGCGCGGCTGTTGCCGATAATGCGATGTTTGCCGTAGCGTTCTTCCAGGGATTCGTGCAGCAGGATATACTGTCGGTGCACGCGGGCCAGTTCTGCGGCATTCTGCACAGCCAGCAGAAGCTCATCGTTGGAGAACGGCTTGGTGATGTAGTTGTTGGCGCCCTGCTTCATCAAATCCACAGCGCTTTCAATGGATCCAAACGCCGTCATGATCAGGACGGGAATATGCGGCCAACTTTTTTTGATTCTGGCCAAAACCTCACCGCCGGACAAATGCGGCATCTTCATGTCTGTGATCACCACATCGACCTCGGAATCTTCCAGGAAGGCCAGCGCCGTTTCAGGATCGTTTAAGGCCGTGACCTCATACCCGGCGTCCTCCAGCAATGCCTCCAGCACAAGAAGGTAGTTCTCCTCGTCGTCGATGATCAGAAGGTGCGTTTTTTCGCTCATTTCTTTTCTCCCGACATGCCCCCCGCCGGCAGCAGAATCTGTGTCACCGCACCGCCTTCAGGCGCGTTGGAAAGTGTCATATGCCCGCCATGTCCGGTAATGATGGTATTGACAATGGCCAGGCCAAGCCCTGTGCCATGATCCTTTGTCGTAAAGAAAGGATCAAGCACATGCCCAATGTCTTCCGGCGGAAATCCCGGACCGGAATCCCGGATTTCAAGTTCGGCCTGTCCGTCCTGCCGCAGCGCTCCGCTGATGTGAATGGAACCGCCGCCTCCCTCCATGGCCTGAAGGGAGTTAATCAGAATATTATATACCACTCGGTATAAAAGATCCTTGTCTCCCTTGATCATGAAGGGCGCCGGCGTATCGCGGACGATCTGCACGCCGGACCGGCGGATCTCGCCATCCAGGAAACCCAACGCCTGATCCAGCACCTGTCCCAAATCCACCGGATCCTGGCGGGCTACGCGCGGACGGGCGTAATCCAGGAAATCATTCACGATCTGGCTGAGCCTCCGTGATTCTTCGTAAATGGCTGTCAGGATACGGCGATTTGTAGAATCGTCTTCCTTGGCGCGCCGCAGCAGAAGCTCCGCGCTCGACCGAATGATGCCCAGAGGATTGCGAATCTCATGAGCGATACTGGCAATGACGCGCCCCATGCTTACCAGGCGTTCATTTTCATGGATCTGGGCTTCAAGCCGCCGCGTGCGGGTCATGCGCTCAGCCAGAATTTCTTCGGCCCGCAGAATCGACGCCTGCAGCAAGCTGAACAGCACTACCGACGACCCCAGGCACAGCGCCAGAATAAACCACTGGAAACGAATAACAGTCTCATGGTCGCCAGTCACATCCTTGAGGATCTCCATGGCTCCAAGAACCAGCGGAGGCTTCCCGTCCGTCGTGCTTGGCAGGGTGACCGTCAGGGGAAAACTCATGCGCAGGACAAATGTTTCCGGCGGCAGATCCGGTATAAACATTGCCTCTATCCAGGATATCGACGAAATTTTCTCGAAAACCGGTTCCCCTGAATCCATGGTCCGCTCGATACTGGGCAGGATCAGGTCGTCGCGGCCCATTTCATCGGCTTTCAGCGAATAGCTGACAATTTTGTCCGAACCATAGATGCGCAGATTGCCGATATCCAGCCCGCGGATAGTCTCGCGCACGACCTCATCCAGCCTGGTGTACTGGACGGGCTCGCTGATGTTGATATGGCCGCCGGTGACGCGCGCGGTGGGCAGGATAAAACGCCGGATGATCTGGTGATTCAGGTTGACACCCAAAAGCAGCGTATAGTCCTGCTGGCGCGAAAGCAACGTATCACGGGCTGAATTGCCAATAAAAACGGCCAGCAGCAGGGACGAAGCCAAAATCAGCAGCAGCGAAATCCAGGAAAGGAACCGCGCCAGCCGAAAAGGAAGCTTCTCCGGGCGTGGAGCATCCTTTTCTTTCGGCGGATCCAGTGCCATGGAGTGCTGTGTCTCGGCCAATATCTGCTCCTGTGCGGACATCCCCCCGTCCCTGTGCCTGCGAAGAGCCGGCACAGACACAGGGCGCGGGAGGCTTTCTGAAAGAAGCTTTGCCCCGGCGGTTACCGGGGCGGAAGTCCGCCTGTATCCGGCGAACCTCAGGCGGAAGTTTTCATGAAGCTGGCCAGCATGGCCTCTTCGGCTTCATACCCTGACGCGCCAAGCCGCGCGCAGGCAAGCCGCTTGCCAAGTTCCACGGCAGGCTGGTCAACGGGGTTGATGTCCAAAAGCCATCCTGCCATCAGCGTAGCCGCCATGCACATGCCCATCACAGAACCGGCGGCTTCACATCCCGCGTTTTCAGCCACCAGACGCAGCAGCGGCACCTCGTTTTTCACAAGAGCCGCAGAGGTGCCCAGGCATTCAGCGTCAAGCAGCTCGCCGAAACGGCGTCCGCGCAGCCACGACCATTTGTCCGGTATACCTTCAGGGAAATACGGGCCTGCCGCATCCCCCTGCGAAAGCGCAGGGCTTGTCAGAAGCAGGCATCCCTTGTCTTTGGGGCCATCCAGAAACATCTGCTGAAGAGAATGCTGATCCGTGACGCCCACGGCGGGCAGCGGCATGGTACCGCGGCCATTCTTGCCCAGGCTTTCGGCCCAGAGCTGGCTGAACCATGCACCCAGCGAAGCCCACGCGGGTATATAGCTGAAGAAGATTAACTGGCTGTATCCCTGTACCCATAAGCGATAGGCCCACGCGGCCATTTTCCACGAAGGATGCTGCGCAAGTTCCTCGGGAGTGATGTCCGCGAGAGGCGAGGTAACCGCGTAGGAGCCGCGCATCAGATCGCGCCAGGCGATGCCCATAAACATCGCCGGCACCATGCCCACAGCGGAAAACACTGAATACCGCCCCCCGAGATTATCAGGCACAGGCAGCGCCGTAATGTTTTCACGGGCGGCTTCTTCCCTCAGATAGCCTTTCTTTTCGTCAGTGACCAGGATCACATGCTCGTGCCAGCGCGCGCCAAGCCCTTTTTTCAGCCAGTCGCGCATGAGAAAATACTGCGAAAGCGTTTCAATGGTGCCGCCGGACTTGCTGATGCCGACGACCACCGTTTCTGCGGGATTAAGGGATGACATCCATGCTGACAGCGAAGGCGCGTCAATGTTGTCGGCGATCCACAGCCACGGGCCTTTATGTTCCGGCCTGTCCTGCTCCGGGAAAAAGGCCTTCTGAAGCGCCCGCGCCCCCAGGGCCGAGCCCCCGATTCCCAGCACCACCATATGCCGGAAAGCCCGGAGCCGCGGTTCCAGCTCGGCGAGCTGGCGCTCAAGCGCTCCCGCGTAAGGCATTGTCAATGCGGGCAATCTGCCTTCTTTGCATTCCCTGCGCAGTTTCGCGGAAGTCTCCGCAAGCCCGCCCTCCGCATAATCCGGCCTGGCCACACGGCCTATCCAGGCATGACTGAAATCCAGACTATACATAGCTTCTCCTTCAGAAGACTTCAAACTTCTGTGCAGCGCCTCCCCAAAAGGAGGCGTTCCCCGCCACCATCAGGCAAACAGGACTTCACGCATGCGCCGCAGCGCCTCAACCAGCACCTCGTCAGCCGTAGAATAGGAGATGCGCAGGCATCCCGGCGCGCCAAAGGAAGTCCCGGGCACGGTGGCCACGTGGGCTTCTTCCAGCAGTTTTGAGCACAGAGCCACGTCATCGGAGCCGCCGGGGACATCCTTCATATCCAGGAAGAGATAAAACGCGCCGTCGGGCTTGGGGCATTTGACGCCCTTCCAGCCGGCGATTTCCGCCAGGCACAAATCACGGCGGCGGCGGAACGCTTCACGCATGACCGGAATAGAATCCTGCGGGCCGGTAAGCGCTTCCAGCGCAGCCTTCTGGGAAACGGAACAAACGTTGGAGGTTACCTGTCCCTGCATCTGATCCATGGCCTTGATAAGCGCCGGCGCAGCCAGCGTGTACCCCACACGCCAGCCGGTCATGCTGTAGGCTTTGGAAACGGCATTGATGACGGCTATTTTTTCCGGGAACCGACTGAACCATGGTACTACGCTGGCGGCAACAGCCGGCGCGTAAACCAGCTGATCGTACACTTCATCAGAAACCACGAAAACATCATGCTCAAAACTCCATTCCAGAAGCGCATCCAGTTCCGCACGAGAATAACATACCCCTGTGGGGTTGGAAGGAGAATTGAGGATGAGCATGCGCGTTTTCGGCGTACGGCGGCGTTCCAGGTCCTCAGGAGTAATCTTGAACGCGTGATCGGCGTCAGAAGGCACAAACACGCTCACAGCTCCGGCCATGGTGGCCATTTCCGGGTAGCTCACCCAGTAAGGCGAAGGAAGCAGCACCTCGTCGCCGGGATTGAGCAGAGCCTGCATCACTGCATACAAAGACTGCTTGCCTCCGTTGGTGATGATCACATTCTTGGCGTCAAGCTCAATGTTGTTGCGCGATGCGAAATAGGCGGCCACGGCACGGCGCAGTTCAGCGGTGCCGCCGACAGGCGTATAACGGGTAAAGCCTTCGTCGATAGCCTTTTTCGCGGCGGCGCGAATATTGTCAGGAGTGGGGAAATCCGGCTCGCCTACGGCCAGGCTGATCACGGGAATGCCCCGCGCTTTCAGTTCAAGGGCTTTCGCGTTGACGGCAAGCGTCGCGGAAGGTTTGATCAGGCTCATTCTCTCAGCCAATTTCATGATGCGCTCCTTATTGGACAGCGTTGGATGTAGCAAAATTTCCCTGCAAGTTTAGCCTATCGCCCGGCAAAAGAAAAGAGAACAGCCACTGCCGCCCCTCTCTATCGAATCAGCATGGCGTCTCCATAAGAAAAAAAACGATAACGGCGCTCTACGGCATCATGATAGGCGTCAAGAACAGCGTCATGCCCGGCCAAAGCGCTGACCAGCATCAGAAGCGTGGATTCCGGGAGATGGAAATTGGTGATAAGCCCATCAACAACGCGGAATGAAAAGCCCGGCCTGATGAATATGTCCGTCCAGCCGGAGAAGGGCTCAATGCCGCCGCGTTCCGCGGCAATACCCTCAAGCGTGCGGCAGGCCGTTGTGCCCACGGCGATGATCGGCTTTCCCATAGCGCGGGCGGCGGTTATGGCCCTGGCGGTGGCGGGCGGACATTCGATGTATTCGCGGTGCATGTGATGCTGACGGATGTCTTCGACACGCACGGGAGAAAAGGTGCCATACCCCACATGCAGGGTCACTTCGGCCCAGCCAAAGCCGCGCCTGGCCAGCGCCTGCCGCATGGCGGGGGTAAAATGCAGCCCGGCCGTAGGCGCGGCGGCGGAGCCGGCTTTGTCGGCGCGGGCATAGATTGTCTGGTACATTTCACTATCCGCGGCGGTAGGCGGACGGCGGATATAGGGCGGCAGAGGGAGTTTTCCGTGCGCCTGCAAAAAGGCGGAAAGCCCGCCGCGGCCTCCCTGCCAGGCAAGGCGCACGGTGTGGCGGCCATATTCTCCCTTGGCGGTAATGGTCACATCAAGCCCGTCTTCTGCCTCCGCATACGGAAAACGTACCGTCGCGCCTGTGCGCATGTTCTTGCCGGGACGCAGCAGCACGTCCGTTTCCGCGCGACATGTGCCGTCTTCCCCCACTTCTGCCGCCTGTTCGAGCAGCGGAACCGGCGCGAGGACAAAGCATTCCATACTGCCGCCGGAAGGCCGGCGCCCCGGTACCCGCACCGGCAGCACCCGGGAATTGTTGGCAACCAGAAGCGCCCCTTCAGGCAGTAAATCCGGCAGTTCGTGAAACATGTGGTGCGAACGCGCCCCGCTGCCGCGCTCCAGCACCAGAAGCCGTGATTCACCGCGCGGCACAGGCGTCTGGGCGATACGTTCCTCAGGCAGATCGTAATGGTAATAGGCGAGCGTGTCTTCAGCAGGAATGCTCACGGCGCAGCTCACTCCACAGTCACGCTTTTGGCAAGGTTGCGCGGCTGGTCCACATCCTTGCCAAGGTAATCAGCCATCTCATAGCTGAAAAGCTGCAGGGCGGGCAAAGCGCCCAATGCCGCCAGCGGCCCCGGGAGAGACGGTATTTCCCACAGATGGTTGGCGGGAACGGGAGTATCGTTCTGAGTCAGAGCGATGATGGGGCCTCCACGCGCCTTGACTTCCTGCATGTTGGAGACAATTTTCGGCAGAAGCGCGTCATCAAAGGCCAGGGCAAACGTCGGAAACGAAGGCTCCACAAGGGCAATGGGGCCGTGTTTCATCTCTCCGGCGGCATAGCCCTCGGCGTGGATGTAGGAAATTTCCTTCAGCTTCAGGGCGCCTTCCAAAGCCAGCGGGTACCCATTACCCCTGCCGAGGAAGAAAAAGCTTTGCGCTGTGGCAAAAGTCCTGGCAAGCGTTCTGGCGGTTTCCCGCATGCCAGGCAGCGCCTTTTCCAGGGCTTTTGGCGCGGCCCGCAGCACATCCAGCACCGCGCGGCAATCGGCGGAAGAAAGCACGCCCTTACGCCGGCCATAATACAGTGCCATGAGCGTCAGCACAACCATCTGGCTGCACATGGCCTTGGTGGAAGCCACGCTTATTTCCGGCCCGGCCTGCGTGTACAAGACGGCATCAGCCTCACGCGCGACACTAGAACCTACCACGTTGCATACGCCCACAACCGGACATCCCCGCGACTTTGCCATGCGCAGTGCCGCCAGAGTGTCCGCCGTTTCGCCGGACTGGCTGATGACAAGCACCATGTCGCCCGGGCGGAACAGCACATCGCGGTAATGGAATTCGGAGGCTATTTCCGCCGCAGCCGGGATTTTTGCCCAGCTTTCGAGCAGCGGCCGCGCCCACAGCCCCGCGTGGAAGGACGTGCCGCAAGCTACAATGTACAGCTGATCCGGCACAGGCAAGGCATCCAGTTCCGGAAGGCGCACCGTGTCTTCCAAGAGATCCCCGTGGGCATCTTCGTCCTGTGTCAGGGTTCTGCCTATGAGGCAGTCATTGATGACGCGGGGCTGCTCAAAAATTTCCTTGAGCATAAAATGCCGGTAACCGCCCTTCTGCGCCGCCTGCATGTCCCAGGTCACCCGGTTGACCTTCTTATCCACAGGGGAAAGATCGCCGAGACTGTAAACTTTCCAGTCCGCCGCCGTGAGTTTGACCACCTCGCCGTTTTCGATGAACACCACGTCGCGGGAGTACGGCAGAAAGGCGGGGATGTCGGAAGCCACAAAATGTTCGCCTGTGCCCACGCCCAGCAGCAACGGCGAGGAAAAACGCGCCGCGTACAGGCTGTCTGGATCGTCAAGATCCAGCATGACCACGGCATACGCGCCATGTGCCCGCCTGAGAGCCGCCGCGAATCCCTCCAGAATTCCTGGCGCACGTGACGTCTCGTCGGCAATGAGATGCGCCATGACCTCGGTGTCCGTATCGCTCTGGAACGTATACCCCTTGGCGAGTAATTCTTCCTTAAGCTCTCTGTAATTCTCAAAAATGCCGTTGTGGACCACGGCAAGGCGCGCTTTGCCCAATCCCCCGAGGTGCGGATGCGCATTGCGTTCCACAGGAGCGCCGTGCGTGGCCCAGCGAGTATGTCCCATGGCTGTCAGCGCGTCATAGACAGGAACATTGGCGATTTTGGCATCAAGGGAGGACAGTTTGCCCTCCGCCCGCACGGTCACCAGCTCATTCTTGCGGACAAACGCTACACCGGCAGAGTCGTACCCCCGGTATTCCAGCCGGCGCAACCCTTCCATTACCACCGGCACAGCCGGACGGTGGCCTGCGTATCCTATGATTCCACACATAGACGCGCTCCTTTTTCCAGAAACGGACAGCTTACATGCCGAGATCCTTTATAAATTTTGGCTCGACATCAAATCCGCAATCCATGGCTTTACGGGCATGGTCGCGGGCTTTTTCAATCTCTCCTTTCTCGAATTCGGCCAGAGCCATGTTGTTCCAGGCCGGGCCAAAACCTGGCTGGCTGGCGACAACCGCTTCACAGGCTTTGATGCATTCATCATATTCACCCGCCATGTAGAGCGCCGCGCCGAGAGAAGCGCGCGCCTGCACAAACGTTTCGTCCCACTTGAGGGCCTTGCGCAGGGCGGCCAACGCTTCCTGCACCTCGCCGCGCTGAAGATGGACAAAACCGATGTTGCTCCACGCCACGGGAAATTTGGCGCGGCATTCGGCCGCTTCCTGATTATAGCGCAGGCATCCGTCCAAATCACCGCGGCTCAGACAGATGCCCCCCAGCTGGACATACGCCTCAGCCAATCTTGGCGACAGGCGCAGCGCGTTGAGAAAGGCCTCCTCAGCGGCCACGAAGTCGTTCTTGTGCAGAAAAGCGACGCCAAGATTGTAGTAGTGGTTGGCGCACTTGCCGTCGCCCGCAAGTTCGGCCTGCAAGTCCGCGATATACTCGTCAAGGGAATCATAGCGTTCTTTCATGGGATCTCCGTGTTCAACCAGTCTGCTTTTCGGAATTAACGGGCCCTTTCTCCGGGGTCTCGCGCTGAGGCAGCAGATACCCTTCGCGCCGCAACAGTTCGTTGTACCAGGAACAAAAAGCGTATCGGCCCAGGGTCTTCTCATCGCGGTTGACAATGCCGAGCGCCGCTTCCAGAGCCCCCTGGCTGTACTCATTGCTGACAGGGGCGCCGCGCAGCGAGTGCATGAACTCGCGGAACAGCTGCTGTGTCGTGCGCTTGGTGACATCCTGACGCATTTCAATGGGATCGTTGGGCTTCTGGAAAGGATCCCAGTTGTCGTAACCAATACGGTCAATAAATTTGCGGCGGCGCGGATTCATTTTTTCATAAATCTCGCGCTTGAGAGCTTCCTGCTCAGGGGTCAGCGCCTGAGGCGTGCCGTCCCGCCAGATGGTCGCCGGGATCATCTAAAACTCCTTCGACGGATCAGGCGCCGGACCTATGCCGAGATAGGCCTCATCGTAGTTGGTGAGCAAGGCCATGGACACAGGCACATAGACCGTGTGCAGCTCCTTGAAGCGCGATTTCACGGTCTGCTGGATATCCATGGAAAGCGCGTCCAGCCTGTCCTGGATCTTGTCCATATGCACGGTGGGGTAGCCGTGCCCGGTATCGAAACCGGACATACCGCAGACGTGTCCTTTGCCTTCGATGGCTGTAGGAATGCCATACAGGCGGCACGTAATAGGGCGATATTCATACAACAGGCAGGTATTATCCTGCCCAAGCAGCGGACAACGCACGCGATCGTGCGCCGCTTTATCCATGACCTCATGCAGGATGACATTAGCCTCTTCCTCAGTTGTCGCCGCGGAAGCCTTGTCGCGCACAGACCGGAAATAATCCCGCTTGAGTTTTGTCAGAAGCCGGTCCGTTCGGGCTGCTTCGGCAAGCACAGCCGAACGTTTCGGGCCATACCCAAAATGCTCCTTGAAACGATGATTCAGATACAGGGCTTCAACAAGGGAAAGGTCAAACAACGCGCTGCAGCAATCGGCGCAGCCGGGGCGGCATTTGACACAGCCGGGACAGGCCGCGTCCACGCGGGCAAAAACGTTGTCCACTTCCCGGACAAGAGCTTCGTAGCGCTCGAAAACAGGTATGAAATCAGGGATCATGGCGTTCCACGGGGAAAAAGAAAGAGGGCGTCCGGCCGCTTTTGCGCAGCCTATTCAAAAAAAGCGCGACAGGGCGCGCTTCCGAGCGGAAGCGGCTCTGCCGCATCGAAGACATTCCGTCGCGATGCAGCCGCGATGCGCGACCGTGCCCCCGCACGGAAGAACCCGGGTCCGGCCGTCTTCCGGTGAAAAACGTCTTTCCCGCCGGAAGACGCCGGACGAAACTGGATTAATTGTCTTCCACAGTAATCGCGTGCTGTTCGCACACTTCCACGCAGGATTCGCAGCCAAGGCATTCCTCGGCGCGAACGGGGGCGGACTTGCCGTCCTGCAGTTCGTACACTTCAACTGGACAGGTATCGACACATTCGCCGCAGCCAGTGCACTTGTCGGTATCAACCGTAACATTCCAGCTCATGATTATATCCTCCAATTTTGATGGTTCGATCCTTATGATCGAATGTTGTACCCTTATGGCACAGGTAACTCCCGTTACTGTGTGAGGCTTAGCGTTCAAGGCGCGGAGCTGTCAAGCCCCTTCGCGGACCAGCCTCTGGAAGAGTTAAATATGGCGCAAGCCAAGAGTTTTCGCTATCACATCTGCCGCCTTGCGAGTAAAGGAAGCCTCGTCCATAACCTCTTTTTCTTCCGCAGAAAGCACGGATGACGGGCGATTTGCCATGGCCGGGTTTGGCCTGACTTCATAACTCGGCGGAAAAGTATCATTAAAATACATATCCTGGAAGCTGCTGAATTTGAGACTGTGCGCCGTGGAATCCAGTATGGCCAGTTCCTCTCTGCCCACGAGGCCAAGCTCGCGCGCGCGGAGCAGCCCGGCAAGGCATTCTCCGCCCTGTGTACAGGCGATGTGCCCGTGACGATTGGCCTCGATGGTCGCGTCCATAATGTCCTGTTCCGCCACCTGCACCACGCCAAAGGCTCCGTGCCGCACAGCTTCATAACGCTCAACCAGCGTTTTCACGCGCGGGAAAGAGACGGGGTTGCCGATCATGGCCGCCTGGGCCACGCTGGGACGCACGGTGACGGGTGTATAGACACGTTTTTCCGGTTCAGCGCTGTAGTAGCGCCAGACAGGGTCCGCGTGCTCGGACTGGACACCAAACAGGCGCGGCAAACTGGTAATGACGCCAAGTTCATACAGTTTCAGGAAACCGGACATAATGGCCGAAACATTGCCCGCGTTGCCGATGGGCACGAACAAAACCAGCTTTTCAACGTCCCAGCCAAACCACTGGGCCACTTCGCAGGCATAGGATTCCTGCCCGAGGATCCGCCAGCTGTTCTTGGAATTCAAAAGCGCCACACGATAATTGTCTGCAAGAAATTCAACAACCTTCATGCAATCATCAAAGACTCCGGGAATTTCAAGCACGGTAGCGCCGCTTCCCAAAGGCTGGGAAAGCTGCTGCAAGGTCACCTTGCCCTGCGGCAGGAGAACCGCCGTCTTGATGGGCTCGCCCACATACGCGCCGTACATGGCCGCCGCCGCCGAGGTATCGCCGGTAGAAGCGCAGATACCAAGCACCTCATCCCATTTTTTTGTCCGCGCAAGGTACCGCAGGTAGCTGAATGCGCAGGCCATTCCGCGATCCTTGAAAGAAGCGCTGGGATTCTGGCCGTCGTTTTTGAACATAAAGCGCGCGCCAAGCCGTTTCTGCAAGGCTGGCGCTCCTTCAACCACAGGAGTGTGCCCTTCACCGAGATAGACGATATCTTCCGGATCCAGCACCGGCGCGAGGAGTTCATAATACCGGAAGATACCGCGCAGAGCCGTCACGCGCGAAGCCGCACGTGAATCGAAGACGTTGCGCCAGAAAACGCCGTCACCCTGTTCGCGAAGAGTCGCGCGGGCCGTATCCTCCAGCAGGAGCACCTGCCCGCATCTGGGGCAGGTGTACAACAATTCGTCAATACCGAAACGCTGACCACATCCGAGACAGACGTATTCCAGTTTTCCGCGATAGCCTGGGAACATGAAAAAACCTCAACAGTAACAGGTGAATATAAAATCATTTTCCGGGAGAGGCGGCGCCCTGCTCGGAATTTTTTTCAGAAGGAGCGGAGGCCGGCTTTGTTGGCGCGGTCTTCCTGGGGGCCGCGGCCCTGCCCGTCTTTCCGGCCGCGGGCTTTTTCATTTCAGACTGGCCGTTTTCTCCCGCAGGCGAGGCATACCTGCTTCCCCACGGCATCAGCCGGGGTGGCTCGTTGGCATGCCTGATTTTGGCCTGCAGCATTTCTATGCGGTAAGACACCACAGCAGGGTTGGCATGAGTAGGCAAGGCCTCAGCAAAAACAGCGAGGGCGGCTTCATTGTCGCCTTTCTGTTCAAGCAAATCGGCCCACAAAAACAACAGACGGGACCGGATTTCACCGCTGACCCCGGACAGCTCAAGCCCCTCACGGACAGCTTTTCCAGCCATATCCATGTTTTTGCGGATCATCCTGATTTCTGCGAGCCCAAGCAGTTTTTCAGCTCGTTCCTGGGGGGAAAGCTCAAGCCGCAGGCAGGCGAGATAGGCATCTTCAGCGGCTTCAACATTGCCCAGACGCCGTTCGACTTCGGCAAGCCGTGAATTGACATACAACGCCTCGTCGTGAGGAAGCGCGCGCCGCGCAAGGCGGGCCAGCACCTCCTCCGCTTCGCGGTATCTGCCCATGCGCATGTATTCATCCGCAATCTGTCGTTCGAACACCAGTGAGCGCGCGTGATCATCGCGAAACTCGGCAAGAGCCGCGCGCAGATATTCCAGCGCGAACGAACCGCCCGGATTCAGCCGCTGGCTTGCGGCTGTAATCAACTGCCACGCTTCCCACCGCTGATCCGCTGACTCTTCTCTGGTGAGGAACCTCTCCAGTATGTATTGCGCCTCAATCCACTCGCCGCGCTCCATCGCGGCTCTGGCTGCCGGCAGATCCGATTTTGTTCCAAAAAAGGAAAATATATCGGGATCGCACCCGGCCAAAAGGCCGATGCTCACGATGATGGGCACAAAACGCCAGAGAAATCCCACTCGCTCAGGCCTCGCTGTCAGCGTCGTTCAGAGCAGCGTTTTCCAGATGCACCTCTTCGGCCTGCATATCGTCAAGACGTTCAGCGTTAACCGTGTCAAATCCCACGACACGGCCTCCCTCATCCAGGCGGACCAGCCGCACGCCGCTCGTGGCGCGTCCCACGGCGGGGATCTCGTCCACAGCCATGCGCATGATTTTGTTGCTTGACGAAAGCAGAACCAGAGCCAATCCCGGAACCACCGGCATAGCGCCAATGACAGGACCAGTCTTTGGCGTCACACGGAAATTGATGACGCCCTTGCCCCCGCGGCTTTGCAGCCGGTACCGGTCCATCCGCGTGCGCTTGCCGTAACCAAGTGCCGAAATAGTCAGAATTTCGGGCGCCTGCTCGTCCTCGCAATCGGCCATGACAAGACATGCCACCACCGTATCCCCATGCTGCAGAGCAATCCCCTTGACCCCGGCAGCCACGCGCCCCATGCCGCGGATATCACGGCACGCGAACCGGATGGCCGTGCCGTCAGCCGTGGCCAGCACCACAAAATCAGTATCAACGACCTCGCGGACAGTAATCAGCTCGTCGTCTTCGCGCAGCGAAACGGCGGTAAGTCCGGTCTTGCGGCCCTTGGCATAAAGGGATGCGCAGGAACGTTTAACCATGCCTTTCCTGGTAGCGAACAGGAAATAGTGATTATCAGCAAATTCACGCACACACAAAACGGCGCTGATGCCTTCGTCTGCGTCCATCTGCACCAGATTGGCCATATGCACGCCCTTGGCCGTACGGCTGCCTTCAGGAACCTGATGAACCTTCAGCTGGTGCATGCGCCCCTTGTTGGTGAAGAGCAGCAGATACTGGTGATTGGTCGTGGACAGGAAATGCTGGATAAAATCGTCCTCGCCTGTCTGTACGCCGGCAATGCCTTTGCCGCCGCGGCGCTGCTGCTGGTACACGGCAAGGCTGGTACGCTTGATGTACCCGCGCCGGCTCAGGGTGATCACCACGTCATCGTCAGGGATGAGATCCTCAATATCAATGCCGGAAAGTGGTTCACTGATGACTTCCGTGCGGCGCGCGGACGCGTAGGAAGATTTGATTTGCGCGGTTTCGTCGCGGATAACGCCCCACAGGACGGCGGTGTCAGCCAAAATGGACTTGTACCAGGCGATATTCTTTTCGAGCTCGGCCAGCTCGGCTTCCAGTTTTTCCCGCTCAAGCCCGGTGAGGCGCTGCAGCCGCATGTCCAGGATGGCCTGGGCCTGCACGTCGGAAAAACCAAGCTGAGCCATCAGGCCGGCCTTGGCTTCGGCTGGCGTCTTTGAAGCGCGGATGAGGGCTACGATCGCGTCAATGATGTCCAGAGCCTTCAGCAGGCCCCGCACGATATGAGCCCGCGCTTCGGCCTTGGCCAGTTCAAAATGAGTGCGGCGTACAACCACTTCGCGGCGATGCTCAAGAAAAGTGGTAAGCGCCGTCTTCAACGTCAGCATCACGGGCCTGTTGTCGACGACAGACAGCATGTTGATGCCGAAGGAGCTTTCAAGGGGGGTAAACTTGTACAGCGCGTTGATAACGATTTCGGGAATGGTACCGCGCTTAAGCTCAACCACAATACGGATGCCCTTGCGGTCAGACTCGTCGCGCAGGTCAGAAACGCCGTCAATTTTGTGCTCGTTGACAAGGGCGGCGATTTTTTCCACAAGGCTGGATTTGTTCAGCCCAAACGGGATTTCCCTGATGACGACGTTTTGAAATCCTTTCTTGCGCTCCTCAATTTCCACCTTGCCGCGAACCTTCACAGTCCCCCGGCCGGTCGTGTAGGCGTCATACAGCCCCTGGCCGGCGTAGATGGAACCGCCCGTTGGAAAGTCCGGACCATGCACAACGGTCATGAGCTCCTCGACAGAGCTTTCCGGCCTGTCGATAAGCATGGTCAGGGCGTCGCACAACTCGCCAAGGTTATGCGGCGGAATATTGGTGGCCATACCCACAGCGATGCCCGAAGAACCGTTAAGCAGCAGGTTCGGCACTTTTGTTGGCAGGACCACAGGCTCCTGAAGGGTATTGTCATAGTTTGGCCGAAAATCAACGGTATCCTTATCGATATCATTCAGAAATTCACTGGCCAGCCTGGACATGCGCACTTCGGTGTATCGCATGGCGGCAGCCGAGTCGCCGTCGATAGAACCAAAGTTTCCCTGCCCGTCCTCCAACGGATCACGCATGGAAAAATCCTGCGCCATGCGCACAAGGGCGTCGTATACGGCAGAATCGCCATGAGGATGATATTTACCGATTACGTCACCGACGATACGGGCACATTTTTTCGTGGGCTGGTTCCAGGTATTGCCCAAATCCTGCTGGGCAAAAAGAATACGCCGGTGTACAGGCTTCAATCCATCGCGGGCATCGGGAATGGCCCGGCCGATGATAACGCTGAGCGAATAATCCAGATAGGATTTTCGCATTTCCTCGTTGATACTGATTTTTTCCAGCATTGAAACTCCTTTGAAAAACCTGCGCTCCCCGCGTACTGAAGGGGATTCGGCGGACGCAATCATTCCTTTTTCCGGAAATCCTCTCTTCCGGACTCGCTGCCCAGCCCTGAACCTGTCAGAATTCAGTCAGAACGCCGGACGGCGGCATTTGGGCAACGCCCGAAAACAGTTTATTACATCGCTTCAGACCAGAAAGGCACTGACGTGATGTCAGATATCCAGTTCCCTCACTCTGAGGGCGTTATTTTCGATAAATTCACGACGGGGTTCCACCCGATCGCCCATGAGTTCCTCAAAGGTGTTGCTGGCTTCTTCGGCGTCCACGGTATGGACCTGAAGGAAAGTACGATTTTCGGGATTCATGGTCGTTACCCAGAGCTGTTCGGGATTCATTTCCCCAAGGCCCTTGTAACGCTGAATATTGATGCCTTTGCGGGCGCGTTCAAGCGTCATGTCGTGCAGGGAAAACATGTCAGGCGCTTCGCTTTCTCCATCTTTTGCCCGCAGTTTGAAGGAAAACCCGCCGCACTGCGATCGAATGGCGGCCATCCCTTCCCATGCGCTCTGATACATGCGCGAACTGAAGATTTCGGCCGGAATGCGCGTATGGTGGCTATTCGCGTTCTCAATAACCGCAAAGGTGCGATCGCCATCTTCTCCGTCAGTTTCTATCCTGAGGCCATAACCGTGACGCCTGAGATACTCTTCAAGCCAGCCGCCCTGCTCCAGCGCATCCGGAGTAACCCTGTTTTCCGCCGAAATCAGTACCAGAAACAGTTCCCGCATGATACCGGCAAGTTCCGCATCAGATACACGCTGATCAATCTTTTCGATGCTGCGCATGAGCTTTGATATGTTTTCCTGGCGGAATAACGTGCCGTTGGAGCTTTCCACCACCATATCATCGCTCACCCGCTCAAGCAGAAACGCGTTCAACTCTTCGTCGTCTTTAATAAATTTTTCAAACTTGCTGTTATGCGCGCGGTAAAGCGGCGGCTGGGCGATAAACAAATGTCCGCGGTCGATAAGCTCGGGATAATTCCGGAAAAAGAACGTGAGCAAAAGTGTCCGGATATGCGCTCCGTCCACGTCGGCATCGGTCATGATGACGATTTTATGGTAACGCAGCCGGTCGTAATCCACGTCTCCCTCACCAAATCCCACGCCCATAGCGGTGATCAGGGCCTTTACCTCGCGGTTGGCCAGCATTCTGTCCACACGCGTACGCTCGATGTTCAGAATCTTGCCGCGCAGGGGCAAAATGGCCTGCGTATTGGGATTACGGCCCTGTTTGGCTGATCCGCCTGCGGAGTCGCCTTCCACAATGAACAGCTCACTTTCGACAGGATCCTTGCTCTGACAGTCAGCCAGCTTGCCAGGCAGAGCATTATCAGACAGCGCTCCCTTGCGCCGCACCAGCTCTTTGGCGCGCCTGGCCGCATCGCGGGCTCTCGCCGCGTCCAGCGCTTTTTCAATAATCAGGCGGGCATCCTTGGGATGCTCCTGAAAATATGTATCCAGCGCCTTGTTCACGATATTGCTGACAATACCGACGATTTCGCTGTTTCCAAGTTTCGTTTTGGTCTGCCCTTCAAACTGCGGCTGCGGCAATTTAACCGAAAGAACCGCGGTAAGCCCTTCGCGCACATCGTCTCCGGACAGCGTACCGCCTTTGATTTTCTTGGCCAGATCCGGCTGGCTTTTTATATATCCGTTGATGGCGCGTGTAAGGGCTGTCTTGAAACCGGCAAGGTGAGTGCCGCCATCGATGGTATGGATGTTGTTCGCAAAGGTGAACATCATCTCTCTGTAGCCAGAGTTGTATTGAAGCGCAAAATCCACACTCACCAGTCCATCCATGCTCTCATTGGATATAATAGGATGGATGCCGCTCTGACCTTCGTTGAGATCCTTGACAAACTGGGTGATGCCCCCGTCTGCGCGAAAAACATGTTTGTCGCCTGTGCGTTCATCGCTGCATTCAATTTCCAGCCCTTTATTCAGGTAGGCCAGCTCTTCAAACCGCTTGCGGAGAATATCGTAGGAATATTCCGTTACCTCAAAGATTTCCTCGTCTGGTTTGAAGCGCACAGTGGTACCATGGCTGTCGGAGTCCCCGGTGCAAATCAGCTCAGTTTCCGGAACACCGCGGGCATATCGCTGTTTCCAGATCTTCCCGTCGCGGCGGACAGTAACTTCAAGCCATTCAGAAAGCGCGTTCACGCAGGATACGCCGACACCATGCAGCCCGCCGGACACCTTGTAGGCATTATTGTCAAACTTGCCTCCGGCATGGAGCTTGGTCATGACTACCTGAACGGCAGGAACGTGCTCTTTGCGATGAAGATCCACAGGAATGCCGCGGCCGTTATCGCGTACCGTGACAGAGTTGTCGAGATGAAGGACAACCCGGATACGGTTGCAGTATCCCGCCATCGCTTCGTCTATGGAGTTGTCCACCACTTCGTAGATGAGATGATGCAGGCCGCGCGAATCCGTACTGCCGATATACATGGCCGGACGTTTGCGGACAGCCTGGAGCCCTTCCAGAATGGTGATTGAATCAGCATTGTAACCAGTTGTAGGCATAGTCTTCTCGCTGGACAGAAAGCGTCGTGTTTTTTGTGCTCAAAAACGTATTATTCCTCGGAATAATAATCCTGCTGCGCCACCTTCATGGGCATCAAAAGCACAGTATACCCAGGATCGCTTTCGCCGGTAATACCGCACGGTCCTTCTTCTCCTGTAAGGGTCAGCGCAAGTTTATCGGATTCATAGTGAGTGAATATTTCCATCATGTTCTTGGTGGGAAACACAATTTTGGGGATAGCCCCATTGTACTCTGCTTCCAGTGATTCGCTGGCAGAACCTGTATCCTGGCCTTGTGCAGAGAGGATGAGCTCATTCTGGGTAAGCGTGAAGGAGGTACAGCGGTCATTTTCAGTGTTGAAAATAGAGATCCGGTCCAGCGCATCCAGGCAATCCTTGCGGTTCAGCGTCAAAAGTGACGCGTCGGGACTGTTCAGCCGTCCCAGAAACACCGTGTAATCGGGATAGGCATAACCGGACCTGGGCAAGGAAAGGCATTCATGACCGCCAGCCGTGCGGACAAAAAAACGCTTGTCAGTAAAATTCAGTTCAATGTCCCCTTCCCCCAGCCATCGGCGCAGCTCGCTCACGTATTTTTTCTGAAGCAGCACACCGTTTTCCGGCAGGCGGCACGCCAGTTCGTCATGGGTAAGACGAACAAGGGCAAACTGATGCCCGTTGAGACCGCAGATATCAATATTGCCGTCCTTGCCTTCCATGTTAGCCCGCAAATACAGACAGGCCAAACCGTCGTTCGCTTCATCGTCACTGACACAGAAGAGCGTCTTATCAATGGATTCCTGGAAGAAATCACCGCTCCACAGAACAGAATTTTCCGCAGGAAACTCTGCGAGAGGCTGAAACCAGGTAACATCGCTGACGGGGAGCTTATAGTTTTTGCGCCCCTGCTCCACGGCGAATGTCCCTGTGCGCTCGTCCAGACGCAGACGCAGATCGCCATCAGGCAGGCGCCGCACAAGATCCACAAAATTGCGGCCATTGACGCCAACCATGCCCGGATCAAAAACCTTGGCTTCGTATACGCCGGTAAACTCAAGATTGGCGTCCGTTCCCATGATTGTCAGGGTGCTGTCTTCCGCCTTCAGCCACAATGAGCGCAGATATGCAGCGCCGCTTCTGGAAGGGATGATGCTCGCTGCTTTCTGCAGGCCTTCGATGATGTGTTCTTTTTTCACTTGTAAAAGCATCATAGTTTCCTTGTCGTTGTTATTGGTTGCCGCAATATGTTTGTTTATCAATCAACATATTTGAATAACAGCTTTTTTTACGAACAAACCGCAAACATTTCAGAACCGTCTGCGAACAGTTGCCGGCGTGTCCGGTTTATTGGCGGTACGATTGGCACTGTTGGATCAGCTCTGTTACCAATTTGTTCGTATCACTGTTACTCCGTTGAAGTTCATTGATTTTTTTGACAGCATGAATAACCGTGCTGTGATCCTTGCCATTAAAAAGCGCGCCGATGGCCGGGTAGGAAAGCCCCAGCAGTTTTCGGCACAGAAACATGGCTATTTGCCTGGCTTTAACACGTTCCGGATGGCGATCCCGGCCAGACAGCTCTTCTGGAGCGATGGAAAAACGACTTGCTACCAGAGCGGTAATGACGCCGTGGTTGAGTTCGGGCATTTCGCCATGCTGTGTTAAAAGCGCTTCAAGTTCTGCCTCGGTGACATTGTTTCCCGTAAGTCTGCGCTGGGCGGCAAGCCGTTTGACAATACCGGTGAGTCTGCGCAAATCGTGACAGTTGCGAGCCAGGAGCAACTGCCCGTCACGTGGAAGCGTAACATTGGCCTCACGGAGCTTCGCGTCGAGAAACCGGAGCGAGATATCCAGATCCGGCTCAGGCAGTTCAAGAAGGAGCCCGGCGCGCAGCCGTGAAGACAGCGATCGCGTCAGCGGCCATTCCGTTGGCAGACCAGTGCCAGCGACGGCGACAGGCCTGCCGGCGGCCAGGAAGGCATCCAGAATCCCCGCCAAAGCCTCATGCACGCGTGGAGACTGGACAGTATGAATATCATCCACAACCAAAGCCCCGTCACCAAGCAGCTCTGTTTTGAGCGCAAGGGTTGACCCGTTCTTGTCGGCAGTCATGATACGCCCGGCCAGCTCGTCTGCCTTCAGCACGGCTGCAGGTGCGGCGTGTCCGTTTTTATGGGGGAGGGCGAGGGTAAAAGCACAGAGCAGGTGACTTTTTCCTGTGCCGCTCCCACCGCAGAGAACCACCGGATTTGTCGCTTCCGGGCTTCCAAGTGCGAGTTCGCGCAGAGCCATGAGCACAAGTTTGTGTTTGGCGTTGCCTATGAAGTTGTCAAACCTTTGCCGGGGGATGTCCTCCGGGCGCGGGGTACCCGCGTGAGTATGAGAAATGGAGGGCATGGAGGCACTTCCGTCTTTGTATGTTCACCTTCTTTCAAGTGATGATCATATCAGAAAAAAACTACGGAGACAAGCGAAGAAGAAGGCATTAGCCGGATCTGTCCTGCGTTGCTGCCGGGTTGGGTCGGCTTGCCTGAGATATTTTTACCACCCGGGAGAAGGAGAGGGCGGACAGTGTTTCTGAAAAAATCATCTTGTCCGATCATGGACAAACTTAACTTTAACCGTTACAAGAAGTAACTTTTATTATGCTGTGGCAACTCTCTCTTCAAGATAACCTTTTCTGGTGGTTTTTTCAGTGAGCATCTTTTTTTCCCGTTTATGCTGCGCTGTCCTGGCCATAAGCCTGTTTTTTCCCAGTTTTGTTTTTGCAGAGTCATCCGTGGATACGGATGACGAAAAATATATTGAAGGTGTCGTTTTAAAAGGGGAAAATGCGGAGTCTATTCTTACCCAGTACATGACGATAGAGGAATTTCACAGACTCTTCCGCTCGACCAAAGCAGTCTATGATCTTTCAAAACTCCGGCAGGATTATTCGTACGGGTTGATCACATCCAAGAAATCCGGCTTAAAGGCTTTTGAATACCAGATCAATCGAAGCAAAAAAGTTGTGGTCGTCTGCCGCGACGGCAAATATACCGCCGCCATTCATCCCGTAAGTTACGAAATTTATCCACGTGCGGTGGAGGCCGCAAAACAGGAAGAGGTGGAGCAGGCCTCCCTTCCCTCCAGCGAAGGGGAAAAGGGTGAGGATGAAGGCACTGAAATGGTCCGCATCGTTTCCGACCTGCCTTCTGACGAAAAAAAGCCCGGGGAAGAGGATGCGGATCAGCGTATTGACGGTGTTGTGCGCCGCGGGGACAGCGCCCAGGTTATTTTTTCCCGCTGCATGTCGGGGAAAGAATTCGCGAATATGCTTCAGGCCACCAAAAAGGTTTACAACCTTGCCCGTATCCGGCAGGACCATACCTATACTCTGGTGTACGGAGAAAAAAGCGGATTTCGCCTGTTTGAGTATCAGATTGACAGCGATAAGAAACTCATCATCACCCGTACGGGAAAAAACTACACAGCCAGCATTTCCAGTGTCAAATATGACGTGAAACTCGCTGTTGTCGAGGGGAAAATAACCTCGTCGCTGTTCAACTCCGTAGCGGCGACCGGAGAAAACCCGGATCTTGCCGTTCTCATGGCTGATATCCTCGCCGCTGAAATCAATTTTATCCGCGACATACGGTCAGGCGATTCATATCAGGTAGCGATTGAAAAGCTTTACAGTAATGGGAAATTCAGGCGGTACGGCCGGATTCTGGGCGTGCGCTTTAAAAATCGCGGGACGTTGTACGAAGGTTTTCGTTTTCCTTACCGGAAAGGTGTTGACCGGTACTATAACGCCAAAGGTGAAAGCCTCCATAAAACGCTGCTCAAGGCTCCGTTGTCTTTCACACGCATTTCATCGCACTATAGCGCAAGCCGCAAGCACCCGATTTTCAAAGATATCAGAGCACATTTTGGCGTGGACTACGCCGCTCCTACGGGGACGCCTGTCAAAGCTGTCGGCGATGGTACCGTTACCAAGGTGGGCTGGGGAACGGGGTTTGGGCGGATGGTGATTATCCGTCACGAAAACAGTGTGGAATCCATGTATTCCCATCTCTCCCGCTATGCCAAGAATATAAAGAAAGGAACGTTTGTCCGGCAGGGTCAGCTGATTGGTTATGTGGGATCAAGCGGCTGGGCTACGGGACCGCACCTGGATTTCCGTATTCGCCGGAATGGGCAGTTCATCAATCCGGAAAAGGTAATCAGCAACCGCAGCAATCCCGTCAGCGCCGGGGACAGAAAGCGTTTTAACGAACAGAAGGCGTTTATCATCAAAGCCATGGAAGGGAAATTTCCCCTTGATGACTACAAACCTGGCATGCTGCACCTGAGCGCCAACTGATCGGTGCTGACCTTAAAAAAAGAAGGGAAGACGCTCTGGCGTGTATTCCCTTCTTTTTTGTAACTGGCGTAGCGTCCATTTTTTCATCAAAACGCGAACGGGTTATCCCCCGCACGGAGGTGGCCATGCCCATCCTTTTCAGAAATGCGGCTGTCTATGCCCCTGAGATTAAGGGGCGTATGGATGTACTGGCGGCGGCAGGCGTCGTCGCCGCCATGGATGAGAAGCTCAGCGTTGTCCTGCCGGGACTTGGGATCGTTGACGCCGGCGGACTGACACTGACGCCGGGATTCATTGATCAGCATATTCATGTGCTTGGCGGGGGAGGTGAAGGAGGCGTTGCCAGCCGTACGCCGGAGCTGATGCTTTCTGAGCTGGTTGAATGCGGCACTACCAGTTTTGTCGGCGTCCTTGGCACGGATTCTGTGACCCGCACACCCGAAGCGTTGCTTGCCAAAGTTCGGGCGCTCACTATCGAGGGTGCAACCGGCTGGATGCATACGAGCAATTACGCCATGCCGCCTTCGCTGCTGACGCGTTCGGTCCGCGGCGATATTTTTTGCGTGCCTGAAGTGCTGGGCGTCAAGATAGCCATGGGGGATCACCGTTCGTCCTATCCTGGTCAGGAAGAGCTTATGCGTCTGCTCTCGGATATTCGGGTGGGCGGCATGATTGCCGGGAAAACCGGGTTTCTTCATGTGCATCTTGGCAACACAGCGCCCGAAGCCTTTGCCATGTTTGATGCCGCGATAAGCCGGGGATTTCCCATCAAGCACATTTTGCCCACACACTGCGCCCGCACCCGCAGTGTCTTTGATGCGGCGCTGACCTTTGCCCGAAAGGGCGGTATGATTGATATCACATCGGGAGGAGCATGTTTTGCAACGCCCGCGGAAGCGATTTCTATTGCCTTGAAAGAAGGAGTTGATCCTTCACGTCTGACCATGAGTTCCGACGGCCATGGCAGCATACCCCGCTTTGACGACAAGGGCGTGATGGTTGGGCTTGGGACTGGAAGTGTCGCCAGCAACTTGCGTGAATTCAGGAGCCTTGTGTCTCTGGGAACGCCGCTGGAAGCAGCGTTGCCGGTTATTTCTTCCAATGTTGCCGGGAATCTTGGGCTGCGCGGCAAAGGAGTTGTCGCCGTGGGGGCCTCGGCCGATTTTTGCCTGTTTGACCAGAACCTGAATTTGCGCCATGTGGTTTCACGCGGGCGCTTCCTTATGCGGGACGGTGAAGTTGTGGCGCGGGGTACCTTTGAACAATAAGTTGCTCGAATCAGGGCTCCATGGCTTTGAAGGATACCGATGGGCATAAGAAAAGGCCATCCGGCAGGGATGGCCTTTTTCGTGTGCGCGTATGGACGTGTCGTTATGCCGTGAACGGCTTCACTCCGGCCACGGCATCCTTCAGCTGGATTTCCGCATCGCCGTTGTCGATGTCCAGCAGCCGGTAACGGTCATTGCCCATACCCAGCTCTTTCATGTAGGTCAGCTGACGGAAGCCGTGCCGTGTGCTCATACGTTCCACAAGGGCGGCACGGTCTTTCTCGGACAGGGCGTGCACCAGATCCACCGACGCATAATCCGCCGCCAGTATGTCCAGCGAGGCCACAATGCCGATATTCGGCGTCACGACGGGGGCGGCGGCCACGCCCTCGCAGTCGCAGGAAACAGACATGTTGCGCAGCACGTTAATAAAGGCGACACGCGGGCCGAAATGATCCACGGTGGCCTTGGTGGATTCCGTCATGCGCTCCATGAATTCCTCGGCGTTGATGCTCCACTGCCCTCCGCCCTTGCGCGTATGAATCATGGCCTTGCCAATGCGGCCGTCCGCGCAGCCGATGCCGATGTTCTTGTCCGAGCCGCCAAAGCCGCCCATGACGTGGCCTTTGAAATGCGTGAGGGCGAGCAGAGAGTCGTACGCCAGCAGACCCTTGCCTACGCTCATTTCCGTAAACCACTTGCCGCCTTTGACCGGCAGCATGGCCGTGCCGTGCTCGTCCATGATGTCCACCGGCGTGAATGTCCAGCCGTTGACCTTGAGGGTTTCACGATGCAGGGCTGTAGTGTGACGATCACCCGTGTAGTAGGCGTTGGTTTCCACAATAGTCGCTCCGGGCAGGTCGCGGGCAATGAGTTCCTGCACCCAGGGACGCGGGATGATGTTGGGGCCGTTCTTCTCGCCCGTGTGCAGCTTGATGGCGACCTTGCCCGTAAGCGCACTGCCAACTTTGGCGAAAATCTTGCGCAGACCGTCCGCCGAAAGGTCGCGGGTAAACCAGACAACGGACTCGGCTCCCTCGCGCTGGTCATAAGGAAAATACTTGTCGCCGCCGGTCCCGGCCATGGGTTTCGTGCCTTTCATGGCGCTTTCCGCAGCTGAGGCCTGCCCGGGCAGGACGCCCGCGGATGCCGCGCCCACTGTGGCGGCCACGCCTTTGACAAAGGTGCGTCGGGAAATGCTCATAGTGCCTCCATGGTATTTCTCGGTGTTTTCTCCATTGGTATTGGAAAAGTCGATACGGCTTGGTTTCTTTATATGGCGCTTTTCAGGGGGGTCAGGAATTCATCGGCACAGGGCAGCTTGTCTTTGCCCCGCAGGTGCTTTTCCGTACCCGCCTTCACGGCCTTTCTGTAATATTCGCATTTGTGGTCTATGACTGCCAGCGCCTTTTGCAATTCGGCGATCTGCCTTTCGACGGCTTCCCGCCTCCCAATGAACATCTCATGGCGCTGCCTGAGCGTGGCGTCCCCCTGGCGCACCCATTCCGTGAAACGCTTCATGTCGCTGACGGGCATGCCTGTTTTTTTCAGGCACTGGAGCACCTGCAGCATGGCAAGATCCAAATCGGAAAACATCCGATACCCCGCCGCGCTGCGGCCGAGGAAGGGAAGCAGCCCCTCCTTGTCGTAATACCGGAGCGTGGAGCTCGGGATACCTGTCATCCGCGCGACCTGTTGAATCGTGTAGGGCATGGTGAACCCTCGCCTGAAGCGGCATGGCTTGCCGGTTTAATTGTCGAATAGTTGCGCCGCCCGCAATGCGCGGCCAAGCGCCGAACGTATGTCCGGGTTGCGGGCGTAGAGGTCGATACCGGTGCCGCCGTACGCCTCCATCATGTCGATGACATCGTGGACGAAGGATTCCGGCTTGCCGAGCAGTCCTTCACAGCCCAAACCGATTTCGCTGATATCCAGGCCGCAGCGGCCCAGAGAGCGATAACGCATGGTGGTTGCTCCTTTTTGCGACGGCCTGCGACACGGAAAAAGTCCCGTGGGCGCCGCATTGTCAGCGGAGGGCGGGGAGCCCCGGCTTCCGCCGGCAAGCAGTCTTCATCTGCACGCCGGCGTCAGTAACGTCCTTCATCTATGGAGGATAACATTATAGTCCACTTTAAAGTCAAGGAATTTCAGAATCAGGCGCAACCAGCCGTGAGGCCGTGCGTCCCCCGTTCGTCTGGCGGAAAACGCCTGGGATACGACGTTTAAGCATATTATGTACGCAGAAAACGCCTGTTTCCTGTTTTTGGAGGCCGTAAGCGGGCGTTTTTATACCGGCCACGAGTACGGCCAAATTCAAACAACCCGCCAGTACCGCATGTTTTTTCGTGCCATGCGGGCGTAAGTTTACAAACGATCAAGGCCGCGTGTCACATTTTCATGGCTGCCATGAGCTCTGCAGAAAGGTAGGTCAGCGTATTTTAGCAACTTCAAGGCCCACCAGCGTTTTTTGGACGCCAGTGGGCTTTATTGGACAGGTATTTGGTGGCCAAGGCGGGACTTGAACCCGCACGCCCGTTTCCAGGCAAGAGATTTTAAGTCTCCGGTGTCTGCCGTTCCACCACTCGGCCACGATAAGGCTGCTGGGGCTCTTTGGTTGCCGCCGGCGTAAGAAGTGCGGGGATTTTCCCCGCATTCAGCTTTATTCATCATATTGGCCTGGCCCTGTCTGAAGAGACAGGGCCAGGCCAGCGGTATTCTTTATTTTGCTAGTCCCATTCCCGCTTGTCTTCAATGGGCCGGATCTGCGGCGGCAACGTGCCTGGCGCAAGAATTTTGAGTTCCGGACGCAGCTTGATGCGCTCGCGGAAGAGGTGAAGCAATTCTTCTTCCTGATGGAAATTGCTGGCTTCAATATAGAGGATCATCTCGTCGATGCCGCCGGGGTTGATCACTTCGATCTGCCACCGTTTGATGTCCTCAAAGCGCGCCATAACCTGCTCAACCTGATGCGGATACACGAACATCCCCTTGATGCGGGCGGTGGTGTCCACGCGGCCGACGATGCTGCCAAGGCGGGGGCTGGTCCGCCCGCAGGGGCAGGGGGAGCGGTCGATGAACGAAAGGTCGCCTGTGGCAAGGCGGATGAGCGGGTAGGTCTTGTTAAATGCGGTGACCACAATTTCACCGACTTCGCCATCTTTGAGCGGTATCCCCGTGTCGGGGTGGCAGATTTCGACGTAGCAGCGGTTGGAGATGTGCAGGCCGGTTTTGTGGAAGCATTCGTACCCGATGCAGCCTACATCGGCGGTGCCATAGCCTTGTCGCAAGATAATATCAAATTTTTTTTCCAGCTGGCTGCGCATTTTTTCTGACAGGCGCTCGCCTGTGACGAAAGCCACTTCCTGGAACAGTTCCTTGCGCAGGTTGATGCCTTTTTCTTCGGCCTTCTGCGCAAGGTGCATGAGGAAGCTGGCTGTGCCCACATAACCCGAGACGCGCAGTTTCTGCATAATGTCAAGCTGGGTCATGGGATCGGATGGACCGGCGGGAATAGACGCGCAGCCGAGGTTGCGCAACGGTTCTTCAAACATGAGCCCCGCGGGCCCAAGGTGATAGTTGAAGGCGACCTGAACAACGTCGCCGGGGCGGAACCCTACGGAATAAAAGGCTTCTGTGTACCCCCAATAGTCGTCGTTGCGGTCTTCCGGATCAAAGATAGGTCCGGGTGAGAGGAATATGCGCTTCAGCTCGCCGATATCCTTGGTCAAGAGGCCCCCAAGGCGCGGGCCTATGGACTGGAGGAAGATAAGTTCTTTTTTCTTCAGAATGGGAATATGCTTGATATCGGAAAGAGTCTTGAATTTTTCGACGTTAAACTGGGCACGGTCGAAACGTTTCTTGACATCTTCAGAGTAGCGGTAAGCATAGGAAAGCAATTCCTTCAGCTGAATCAGACTGTATTGACGGCGTTCGCTTTCGTCCAGCACTTCGCGGCGGCTGTAAATGCCTTCGGTGCGGTCTTTCCGTGTCATACGTACTCCATAATCGGATTGATATGGGCGCAAAACAGCCCTTATGGCAGAGATTTTATCCAGCGGGATTTGAAAACGCAAGCATTTTTTATGCATGATTCGTTTTCTCTGCATGGGAAATGGGAATTTTTATAGGAATGCCCATAGGCAGCCCCGGAAGAGTGCGCTGCCGGTTGTCGCAGGACGTCGGAAGCGAAAGCCTGTGTTTTGCCACATGAGAGTTGACAGTTGTCCTGGCTTTTATCAAAACCAAAAGTGCTGGTGGCAGCCGGAGGTTGGTGATGTCGTTCTGGAACAGATATTTCAGCAAAATGCGCGGCGGCGCGATTCGGGCCTTTCAGCCCAATGTCCGCGGCGCTGTGGAAACGTTTATCTGCGCCTTTGTGGTTGTGCTTGTGCTTGCCGAACTGGTGAACTGGTTTGTCGGTGACTGGACCGGCGTTATGATGATTCCGTCGTTCGGGGCGAGCTGCGTGCTGGTATTCGGCACACCCGACTCTCCCAATGCGCAGCCGCGCAATGTGGTGGGCGGGCACATCCTGTCGGCTCTGGCGGGTGTCGCCGCCTATGCGATGTGCGCCGACGCGCCCGTGGCGGCGGCACTCGCCGTGGCTTTTGCCGGCGCCGGGATGCACCTTACAGGCACCATGCACCCGCCGGGAGGCGCTACGGCCCTTCTTGCCGTTATCGGCGACGAAGCTTTGCACGGGCAAGGCATCGGCTACGCGTTTATGCCGGTAGGGGTTGGCGCGCTTATCATCGTACTCATGGGCGTATTGATTAATAATCTTTTCCTGCACCGCCATTATCCGAAAAGCTGGCTGTAATCCGGGAGGTGCCATGCGTCATCCCCTGCTCAATCCTCGCCGCCGGGATGCTTCCGCCGCGCCTCAAAAGGTATCATCTTCAGGCAAGCCCGGCGCTGTCACTGATTTTGCGGGCAGTGCGGATACAGCCTCTTCCGCCGGCTCAACGCCCGATGGGAAAGGAAGTGGTACCCTTGCTATCCGTGCCGGCAACGACTGTTCACGCGAAGCGGCCGTTTCCAGCCAGGGGGAGGGATGCGTGAAAGCTGCGCCAGCGAAACTCGCTGATGCGCGCACGGGCGGCTTTCCAGAATCAGTTTGCTCCCCGGAGGAGGCCGTCGGCTGTTCTTGCGGGCTTTCCCACGCTCGTGACGAGGCCAGTGACGCATGGGGAAATGAGGAAGGCCTTTTCAGCGAAGATGATGCCCTTGGAGCCGGAGAAGATGAGGGACAGATTGAGCGGCTTCTTTCCGCCGCTTTTCCAGGCCCTCTGCCGGAACGTGTGGATCGGTTTCTGAGCCGGCTGCCCGCAGCGAGAGATGTCTCGCGTGAGCGTATCAAGCAGGCTGTTGCCGCGGGGCAATGCCTTATTGACGGCGGCGTGTGCACGGATCCGGCTCAGAAGCTGCGGCGGGGGCAGATCGTCGTGTGCCGTGTGTCTGCCGGCGATTCTCCCTTGCAGCCCTCAGCGCATCCTGTGGACGTTTTGTATGAGGATGACGATATCGCCGTTGTGAACAAGCCAGCCGGACTTACCGTTCATCCCTGCCCGAGCTGCGCTGAAGAAACCCTTGTGCATCGCCTTTTGGGGCGTTTTCCCGCGCTTCAGTCTTTTGATGGGCAGCGGCCCGGTATCGTTCACCGTCTTGATCGCGATACGAGCGGCCTTATGGTTGTCGCCTTGTCTGAGGCGGCGCGTCTGCGCCTGGTGGAGATGTTCAGCGCGCGGGAAGTGCATAAGACATATCTGGCCCTGGTGCGCGGCGTGCCTGATGAGGAGGGGTGCTGCGACCAGCCTGTCGGGCGCCACCCTGCTCAGAAAATCAAAATGGCTGTGTTACCGAAAAATCAGGGGTGGGGGCGCGAAGCTCTGACGGAATGGCAGAGGATGTATGCCGATCCCTCTGGTGTCTTCTCGCTGCTTGCCTTGCGGCTGCATACGGGGCGCACGCATCAGATACGTGTGCATATGCAGCATTGCGGGCATCCTCTGTGGGGGGACCGGTTGTATGGGCACGTGCTGGATAGCCAGAGCAGGACACGTCCCCGGGAACGTTTTGACCCCGCCCCACGACAGATGCTCCACGCCTGGAAGCTGTCTTTCCGGCATCCTTTGAGCGGGAAAGAGCTTGTCTTTACCTGTCTTCCTCCGCCGGATTTCTGGCGGTGTGCGTACGCGCTGCATCGCCGGATGCCTCGTGTCGTAGTGACAGGCTGCCCCGCCAGCGGCAAGTCCGTGTTTTGTCGGGCTATGGCAGAATTGAAAATTCCTGTCTGGAGCGCCGATGCTGATGTGAAGCGCCTGTATGCCGCGGGCGGGGATATCGCTGAGATTCTCGCGCAGCGTTACGGGACGCGTTATGTTGAAAAAGGCGGCGAGGTGAATAAGGCGGCTTTGTTTGCCTCGATGCAGGAAAGCGAGTCTTTTCGCATGGAACTGCAGGGCCTTGTACATCCTGTGGTCAGCGTGTCCATGCTGGCTTTTTTTGAGCAGGCTGAACAGGCTGGTGAGCCTCTTGCCGTGGCGGAGGTTCCGCTATGGTTTGAGTCGGGGTATTCCCGCAATCTGCCGGTGCCGCCAAACGTCAGTCTGACAGTCGTTGGCGTATCCTGCCCGGACGCGGTCAGGTATTCACGCCTTGCTGAAAAACGTGGATGGAGCATGGACACCATCAGCGTCATGGACAGCTGGCAGTGGTCAAACGCAAAAAAGATGAGTGCCTGTGATATGGTCATTGAAAATAGCGGTACCCTCGATGAATTGGCTTCCGCCGCTGCGAGGGTACGGGACAGGGTTATCAGAGAAGCCGAAGAAAGGGATGGTGACTGGCTGGCCAAGTTCAAAAAACTTCTTGAAGATACCACAGAATAGGAAAGGCATATTGGTAAAGTGGCCGTCACAAGGCAAAGCAGAAAATTGTTTCACGTGAAACGCTCTCACAGATAACTATTTTTTTCTCTCCCTTCCCCCTTCTTTTTTTCTTTCTGCTGTATTGGGAAATACAAATCATCTCCTGCCGGGGCAGGCAAACCAATTTGTCGTTACCCCAAAGTGCTTGCCGTGCGTTTTGTACGTGTGCGGTGTGCGGGCGTAATACGCGCCGGCGCGGCGCAGTGAAAAACGTCTCGTGTTTTGCGACGGACATGTTTACTTGACGCGTATGTACAAATTTTTTATCGTTCCCGCACTAAGATTGTTTCACGTGAAACGCGGAGAGCTTTCATGACGCGGATTATCGCTGTCGCCAACCAGAAAGGCGGAGTAGGCAAAACGACAACCTCCGTCAATTTGGCCGCATCGTTAGCCATTATGGAAAAAAAAGTCCTGCTGGTGGATTGTGACCCGCAGGGCAACGCCACCAGTGGGCTTGGCGTCGACCCGGCTTCTCTGGATTCTTCATTATACACTGCGTTATTCCATCCAGAAGAGAGTTCGCAGGCTATCGTTTATCCCTCGTTTCCTTTTCTTGGCATGATTCCGGCCAATACGGATCTTGTGGCGGCCGAGCTGGAGCTGGTGGATAAAATGGCACGCGAGTTTTATCTCTCAGAAGTGCTGAAGTCTGCCGGAGAAGGGTTTGACTATATTATTCTGGATTGCCCTCCCTCTCTTGGCTTGCTGACGCTCAACGCCTTGTGCGCCGCTCATGAGGTGCTCGTGCCCCTGCAGTGCGAATTTTTCGCCCTGGAGGGGCTTGTCAAGCTGCAGCAGACTCTGGAACAGGTGCGCAAGCGTCTGAATCCGCAGCTTGATGTGCTTGGCATCGTGCTGACCATGTATGACAGCCGCAACCGGCTTTCCCGTCAGATTAAGGACGAAGTGCAGCGTTGCTTCGGTGATATCGTATTTACTACCGTCATCCCCCGCAATGTCCGACTGTCCGAAGCGCCAAGTCATGGCAAGTCTATTTTGCACTACGATATCAAATCCAAAGGGGCGGAAGCCTATCTTGCTCTCGCCGCTGAGGTGGTCAAGCGGCGCCGTACGGCAAAACGATAACTTTTTAAGGGAGTCAAGGTATGAGTGTCCAGCAGCATGGGCTTGGCCGCGGCATTGATACACTTTTCCGGAACGGGACGCTTGCCCTGCACGAAGAAAGCGGTGATATTCGCCAGCTTTCAATTTTCAAACTCATTCCTGGCGCCGGACAGCCGCGCCAGGTATTTAATGAGGCGGCTCTTGACGAACTGGCCGCTTCTATCCGTTCGCAAGGCATCATCCAGCCGTTGCTGGTGCGCCCCCTTCCCGATGGGACATATGAAATTGTGGCCGGTGAACGGCGATGGCGCGCTGCCAAAAAAGCAGGCTTGGCACAGGTACCGGTTATTGTCCGCGATCTAACTGACGCCGAGGCCCTGACCCTGGCGCTTATCGAAAATCTCCAGCGGGAAGATCTTAATCCACTGGAAGAAGCGCGGGCTATTGCTACTCTGCGCGACACGCTTTCGCTCAGTCAGGAAGAGATTGCCGCCCGCATTGGCAAAAGCCGTTCAACTGTCGCCAATGCCCTGCGCCTGCTTCAACTTCCGGAAAATATTTTGCTGGCGCTTCAGATGGGCAGCCTGACCTCCGGGCATGCGCGCGCCCTGCTTGCCCTGCCTGATGAGAACATGCGCATGAAATTATTCGAAGCTGTTCAGTCGCGCAGGCTTTCCGTGCGCGAGGTGGAAAACGCGGTAATTTTTTATCGGGAACATGGCGTGCTTCCTCCCGCGCTACTGGATAACGCTGCATCTTTGCCCCGGCCGCGCGCGCCCCGGGCGGAGAAATCGCCAGAAATCAAAGACGCGCAGGCGCGGCTGCGAAGCGCGATTCATCCCCGCGCGATGATTTCCGGAAACGCTGAGTCTGGCCGTGTCACCCTGCCCTATGAATCGCCCGAAGCCCTTGCCAGCATCCTGAATGCTCTCGCGGGCATTGGCGGGGAAGCTGTGGACAATGAACAAGGCGGCAACGCATGACGGGTGGCGCGGGCGGCTTTTCCCACGCGGACCGGAATGCCGGATATGTTTGGAGCGTTTTTGCCGGCTTAGGAAAGAGCGGCGTCGCGACAGGCTGGGATGATGCGAGCTTTTTAATACACCACTTAATATGGACAATGGGATACAGAGAATAACGAAGGTGTTCTGATAGTATCTGCCACGACCCCGTCCTGAAAAGCTGAACCGGAGGCCTCTGCGCAGACATCGAATATTGTAGTGGCCGCTTCCCCGGATTTTGCGGAAGCGTTCACCGAGTGGCTCCACCAAAATAACTGCTCAGTGTTTCGTTGCCATTCGCAAATGAACGATGGAGCGCAAAGCTCAACAGTTTCCTTCTCTGACTTGGCCAAGGCGAGAGTCTGGCCTTCGGCATAGTTGGCTTTCACAGAATCGTTGCACGTCGATTCTGCCTGATGGCAAATGAAAAGCCCTCAACTTTTTCTCGGTTGAGAGCCGTTGGTTTGCTCATTATTCAGTTATCAAGCTGGAAGTTGTCACTTTCTTGCTACGACAATAGGCTGGTAAAAGCCTGTTTTTTCGGGTAATTCCCAATCCACTTTCCGGCATCCACTCGCATAAAGGAATTTTGTTATTTCTTCTCTTCGGGTTGCTCTGTACTCACATTCGAATTTGCTTATCTGCGTAGTCTCCTCATCATCTATTATGTACTGTATGAATGTATAGTTCTCTCCTGCCCAATCCCAGGTTTGAAATAGTACTCTTTGGCCTTTACCTGTTTTATGTATATAAGGTGCTGAATAGGTAGGTTTTTCCTTCAACATTAAGTCATAATCTCTAATGCTGGCAACGAACAAGCCTCCATTATTGATTTGATTTACAATACTTTCTATTGCCTTTTCCAATGAAGCGCTTGAAAGCATGTGGGGCAAGGCATTATCCATTGCAATTACAATATCAAATTTCTCCGAAAAGACGTCCGACAAAGCACAATAATCTGCCTGCTTAAAGCAGATAGTAACATTGTTTTCAGCGGCCCTCTTTTTTGCTTCTGCAATTTCACCTGCACTGATATCTGAGGCTGTTACAGGATAGCCAAGACATGCAAGCCCTATTGCCTGCGTCCCAATTCCGCAGGCGCAATCAAGGATTCGAGCAGTATAATCAAATCCGTTACTTTTAAATAGTTCGCTTAGGAATTCAGCCTCTTCGTGTGTTGCTGTTTGCCAATCAAGATAAAATTTATCATACTGTGAAGCCATGTTGTCATAAAACACTTGTGTAATATCTGCAACAACTGGTTTATCTTTCATTCATATCCCTCCGCAGTCGAGCAGATAGGCACTTCACAATGCCTACCTGATGCCTTGAAGAGCTTTTTTCTGACAAGTGGTATGGCTTTGAGCGCTCTGCGACGCGTGACAGCAAACGTGTTTCAAAGCAAATATGCAATGAATGCCATGAGATGCCGCGCCGCCAGATGGAAAGGGGTTGATCCCTGTTGGGATTATTTGGCCAGGAGGAGTTTTTATTTGTGGCTGGGGAGTGCCTCCGGTTTAGATTCCGGGGCGATATCCCGAAAAAAACTGCGCCTGGCTGAGCGGATTTCCCGAGTACACCAAGCGTAGTTTTAAGTTATTTTGCCGCGTTGTCGGGCTTGGCGGGCGCCGCCGGAGCCGGGGCCGGAGCGGTATCTTCCATCCGTACGTCGAGGATGGTGGATTCTTTTTTGACGTTGGAGCCGGTAAGCAGGTTGTAACTCAGGCAGGTCCCAACGAAAATTACAGCCACAAAAGCGGTAAGTTTGGCAAGAAGGCCGCCCGCGCCCGAGCTCCCAAACACGGAGGAGTTGCCCCCGCCAAAAATGACGCCCATACCTTCCTTGCCTGCCTGAAGCAAAACAAGGATGACCAGAGTCACACAGACAATCACATGCAGGGTGAGAATCAGGGTATCCACAGAAAACTCCTCTTCGTACCAGAACGAATCAGGGCGAGTAAAAAACGACAGCGTCAATCAGCCACGCTTTCTCAAGCGTGGATGATCGCGTCGAAACTTTCAGCCTGTAAGGAAGCACCACCTACCAGAAGACCGTTTACATTGTCAAGTGCCAGGATAGGACCGGCGTTGCCGGGCTTGACGCTTCCGCCGTACAGGATGGGGAGGCTGGCGGCAGGAGAGCCGAGGATGGTGCTCAGCAGACGGCGAACCATGGCATGGGCGTCTACGATGTCATCCTCGGAAGCGACCTTGCCTGTCCCGATGGCCCAAACAGGTTCATAGGCCACAGCAAGCGAAGAGCAAAAAGCGGGATCGATGTTGCGTACGGCGGCTTCGAGCTGCGAGCGCAGCACATTTTCCAGCTCGCCTTTTTCCCGCTCTTCAAGGGTTTCGCCGATGCAAAGCATGACGGAAAGGCCGGCGGCGAGGGCAAAAGAGGTCTTCTGGCCCACGAAGGCAGGCGATTCGCCGATAACATGGCGGCGTTCAGAATGTCCGGCAAGAACCCAGGACGCGCCGCATTCCTGAATCATGGCTGGCGAAATCTCACCGGTGAAAGCGCCTTCGGCTGCCGGATACACATCCTGGGCCCCGGTGGCTACGCTTGAGCCGGCAAAGCCTTCGGCTGCAGCGCTGAGCGCGGTGAATGGGGCAAAAACGACGACTTCGCGTTCGTGTGCAGGACGCTGGCTGAGGCGGGCAGACAGATCGCGGGCGGTGGCAAGGGCCTCGGCCCGTGTCTTGAACATCTTCCAGTTGGCGGCGATGATAGTGCGCATACAAGACTCCGTTTAAAAGGATGAGTCGTTGATTTTCAGCGTATAGACAAGGGCATCTTCGCCGGTGTCGGTATAATAGGCTTTGCGCCGTCCGGCACAGACATAGCCCAGGCGTTCGTACAGGGCGATGGCCGGCGCGTTGCCCACACGCACGTCCAACACCGATTCCAGTATGCCTTCTTTGGAGGCTTCGCGCAAGACGCCACCCAGAAGGCGCGTGCCGAGCCCTTGGTTCCGGAGCTCCGGAGCGACGCCCAGATTCAGGATTTCCAGGCAACCGCTTGTATGGTATACGGTGACGTAGGCGGCAAGCACGCCGCCGGCGCGATGCAGGCCATAAGCCCGGAATGCCGGCAGGGTAAAGGCTTCCATAAACGTTTCCGTGCGCCAGCCGTCAGGAAAACACATGGCTTCAAGCTCGCTTATCGCCTGTGAGTCTTGGAAGGCAAGCCTGACGGGACCAGTATACCCGCTGTTATCCGGTAGATCCGGATTGGATGTTCCATGAGCAAAGATCGGTTGCATTTGCCTTTTCGCCCCATTCCGGCCGTTGGGCCGGACGCTGTTGAATTTCGCGATAGCTCCGGTTCGTCGCTTCTCGTCGCTCAGAAAATGAGCGCCCCGCGTTTGAATCTTGTCTGGCGCTGTGTCGCGCTGATTGTTCTCGCGCCGGGGGGCAGGCAGGGGCGGCGGGTCCTTTTTCGCCGGCGAGGGCCTGATTCGCCGCTGGCTCCAGGCCTGTGGGATCTGCCTGCTTCCGGAGCGCTGCACGCCGGGGAAGCTGTGGAGGACGCGGCGTTGCGGCTTGCGGCAGGGCTGGGACTGCGCCGCGTGACCGGACTGGCCGGTGAACCGGTGCTGCTTCCTCTTCTCTCTGTCGCCTCGGTACTGAAGCCGGGAGAAACCGCCGCCATTTTTCCCCCTGCCCGCTTTGGGCGGGTGGAGTTGACACTGCTGCGCGGGTATCTGCCGGCGGCAGCGGCGCCCCGTGAGATTGATCTGTGGTTGGATCCGGAAGAATGTCAAGGTTTTCTTGACGCGTTTGCGGACACGTTGTCTCCATTGCTGTTATCCGCTGTTGAGCGTGGCGTTTTGTGGGGCCGTCCGCCGTCGGCGCAAGAGAGATAACACTCGGAAATATTTTGAGGGAGTTGTTATCCGGCAGTGGGGGGCATGGCTCACGCGCGTGCCGCAACGGCCACAGCGACCCAGTACGCGCCGGCCGTCTTCAGCGCGTTTGTGGCGGCGGAAAGCGTCGCGCCTGTGGTCAGAACATCATCCACAAGCAGAAAACTGCCGCCGCGGACGTCTGGCGAAGCGTGAAAGACGCCGCTCATATTGGCGTGCCGCTGGGCCGGGTTTTTGCCGCGCTGAGAAGGCGTATCCACAATCCGTTCGAGCAGGTTTTCGCGCACCGGAATGTCTAAAATGTCGCTCATGGCAAGAGCGAGTTCCTGGCTCTGGTTAAAACCGCGCTGGCGAAGCCTTACCGGATGCAGGGGAACCGGGATGATTGCCATGAAGGGAAGGGGGCCGGCGCTCGCCTGTTCAGCTGGAATCTCTGCCTTGGATTGAGCCTGGACGGCGGTTCTCCAGCGCGGTTCCCAGTCCTGCCTGCTGCGCAGGCAGGCAGAGGCGAGTTCTTTGCCGAGAGCCGCAAGGGCGGCTGCGTCGGCAGCAAATTTTGCCCGTAGTATCGCGTGCCTGAGTATCCCTTCATAATCGCCGTTCAGCGCGAGGGCATCCCATGGCGGCGGGCGCCTGAGACATTCGCCGCAAAGGGCTGCCGCTGTCCCGTCCAGTTTTTTCCCGCAGGCGGGACAGCGCACGCTTTTTCGTGAAATGGCGGCGAGACATTCCGAACAGAAATCCTCATTTTTCTGAGGAATGAAAGGGTGGTGGCAGGCGGCGCAGCGGCGCTCGTTGAGCAGCAGCCGCGCGGATAGCCCGCGGCAGCGGCCAAAAAAGGAAGGGAGGATGTTTTTTTGAAAAAAAAGCAATCGTGGCCTCCCATTATTCTTCAGGGGAATTATATTGTTTCAGCGCCGCTGCCTGCGGAGAGGTACAAAGCCGCGCTTCAAACATACCGCTGAAAACAGAAGTCTTCAACCCGTGCTCGGAGGCGCGGACGTTTTTATGCCGGCGACGAGGCTTTTTGAGGGAAGGAAGAGAGGGTAAAGCGAACTGCGCCACTTGATACCCTTTTCCCAGGCGTGTTTGACGCGGGGGGCGTTTCGCGCCATACTCGCAGCAGATTTTCTTTCTTTTTACGAGGTTTCCCATGGCACACAAGGGTCCGCATATTTCCATTTCGCCCGACGCTGTTGTCCAGCGTATGCTGCGCATCCCCCCCGCCGAGTTCGCCGAATGGCCGCAGTCGGTGAGGAAGCTGGCTGTAGAACTGGCTGAAGAACTTTTTCTTGTCAGCTGCAATCCGTTTATTGATGCCGACATGGTCCGCGCCAGCGTGACCGAGCGCTTCAAGCGGGAGCTGTATTCCTTGGCCAACCATTACGCCAACACCATTGGCGAAGGAATTACCCTGTTCTGGAGCGCTCACGAAGCGGAAATGGCGTTCCGCGATGAGCTTGTGGAACGCCTTGCCGCCATCTTCCCCGCGGACGCGATCATCACCTCGCCGGGTGAGCTTGTCGCCTGCTCCACCGACGCGACTGACCTTCGGCTGGAACTGCCGCTGCTTATTGTCGAACCGGCTTCAGCCGCCGAGATAAGCGCGCTTGTCCAGCTTGCCAACGAGCTTAAGTTTGGCATTGTGCCGGTGGGGGGATCGTCAGGCATGACGGGCGGGGCTGTGCCCGCGCGGCGGCGTACCGTGATCGCCCGGCTGACGCGGCTGACACACATTGAGCCTGTGGATGCTGAGCACGGCACCATGACTGTGCAGGTCGGCGTTCTGACCCAGAACGCGGTGGACGCGGCGGCAAAACAGGGATGGCTGTTCACAGTGGACCCGGCGTCGCGCTCAGCGTCGAGCATTGGCGGCAATATTGCCGAAAATTCAGGGGGGCCGTGCGCGTTTGAATACGGCACTACGCTGGATAACCTGCTGAGCTGGCGTATGGTGACCCCGACGGGAGAGATCATTGAAATTTCCCGTGTCAATCATCCGCGCCACAAGATTCTGCCGAACGAAACGGCGGTGTTTGAGGTGCGCGATCTTGAAAGCGGAGGCCTGCGTTCGGTCATTGAGCTCAAGGGCGACGAAATCCGTCTGCCGGGGCTGGGCAAGGACGTTACCAACAAGGCGCTGGGTGGGCTGCCCGGCGCTCAGAAGGAAGGCGTGGACGGCATTATCGTGGACGCCACGTTTGTCGTTTACCCGACGCCGCGGTTCTCGCGGGTGATGGTGCTGGAATTTTTCGGCAAATCACTGGATGAGGCGGCGGTTACCATCGGCGAGATTGTGGATTTGCGCAACCGTATCCGCAATGAGGGCGATTACGCCAAGCTGTCGGCCCTGGAAGAATTCAACGCAAAATATATTCAGGCCATAGAATATAAAAAGAAGTCCGACCATGAGGGAGAGCCTATTTCCGTGGTTATCCTGCAGGCGGACGGCGACAGTGAGGTGATGCTCGACCACGCTGTGAAAGAGATCGAAGCCATTGCTTCCGCCCACGACAGCGTGGCTTTCCGCGTGGCGCGCGACGCACACGAGGCCGAGCTGTTCTGGGAAGACCGCCATAAATTGTCAGTCATTGCAAAACGGACGTCGGGATTCAAGGTCAACGAGGACGTGGTCCTGCCCATGAGCGGCATCCCGGCTTTCGCCTTGTTCCTGGAACGGCTGAATCTGGGACATGCGGCCCTCGCTTACCGGCGGGCGCTGCAGGATGTGGGAAGGCTGCCTGGCCTGCCCTCCACTGTGCGCGGCATGAACCACGAGTTCAGTTTTGCCACCTCGCTGATGGATATTGAGCAGAGCGATGAAAAAGCGCCCTGCACTGATGAGGAACTGGCTGCCCGTGCCTGCGCCTTCCTGGAAGAGCTGGCCGGAACATACCCTGCCCTGCGCGGGAAAATCCTCGCCATCCGTGATCACATGACGGCCACCCGGTTGATTGTTGCCAGCCATATGCACGCGGGGGACGGCAACTGCCATGTGAATATCCCGGTGAATTCCAATGATCCCGAGATGCTGGCATTGGCGGAGCGCGCGGTGGACAAAATCATGGCTACGGCGCGGGCTTACGGGGGAGCGGTTTCTGGCGAACACGGCATCGGCATCACCAAGATCGCCTATCTGGACGAAGCCAAGATGTCCGCCATCCGTCAGTTCAAGGAGCGTGTGGACCCCCGCGAAGTCTGCAACCCTGCCAAGCTGACCCAGCGCGAGCTGCCTGTGCGTCCGTATACCTTTTCATTCAATCGCCTTATCAGCGATATCGCGGATAGCGGGCTGCCCGAAAAGGACAGGCTGATTGAGCTGCTTCAGTCGGTACAGAACTGCACCCGCTGCGGCAAGTGCAAGCAGGTCTGTCCCATGCTCTACCCCGAGCGCGGACTCCAGTACCACCCCCGCAACAAGAATATGGTTCTCGGCGCGGTCATCGAGGCGATCATTTACAGCCAGTCCACATCGGGCAAGCCCTCTCCCGCGGCCATGGTCGAGCTGCGCCGCATGATCGAACACTGCACCGGCTGCGGACGCTGCGAGGCTGTCTGCCCTGTGCATATTCCTTCGGCCAATGTCGCTATTGTGCTGCGGGCCTTCCTTGAAAGAGAAGGTGCGGGGGGGCATCCTCTCAAGTCGCACATCCTTGACTGGCTGACCAAAAAGCCGGCCAAGCGTGTGCCACGAGCGGCCAAGGTTGCCGCCATCGGCCAGCAGGCCCAGAACCAGATGCTGACCATTGTGCCCAGCCCCATCCGCAGCAGGCTGTCGAGTCCCCTGTTCGCCAGCAAGGGGCCGGTACCCAGCTTCACGAACCTTTATGACGCGCTGCACATCAAGAATGGCCATATGTTTGCGCCCGCCGCCAGTGAAGGCGAGCCGGGTCCTGCCGTGCTCTATTTCCCCGGCTGCGGGGGGAGCCTGTTTTCGCGCGCCATCGGGCTGTCCACGCTGGCGCTGCTGCTGAAGGTTGGAGCGACCGTCATTCTGCCTCCGAAACACCTCTGCTGCGGGTATCCTCTGCTGGCTTCCGGCGCGGACGACAATTTTGCCCGCAATATGGCTGGAAACCTTGACACCCTGGGCGAGGTGACGGCTCGCGCTGCGGACGCCGGTCTTGCCATTTCCGCGGTTATCACAGCCTGCGG
>Ga0208297_1000389_pt1 | contig 95542 bp, 84 predicted proteins | sample LMS_cellobiose_e_FD_187367 | JGI IMG/M metagenome (GOLD analysis project Ga0208297, IMG submission 187367) | Rumen-fistulated moose microbial communities from Alaska, USA - LMS_cellobiose_enrichment (SPAdes) (version 2) | ecosystem: Host-associated > Mammals > Digestive system > Stomach > Rumen... | reverse complement strand
GCTTAGGCGAACACCGATAGCAGTAACCTCTGGCAGGATCAACCAGAATTGCTAATCGCACACTTAAAATTAAAGGTCTTGGTCGCAGAAACTTGCACTAACAACTATCAATTCAGTTATTTCAGTTTCGCGATGATGCGTTTTTTGAAAAACTCTCACCGCCCAGAATTAACCGAACCGACAAAATCCTCGTCAGACAGGAAAGAACTCCTGACTCCATTATTAATGAATAGTAGTTGCTGCATTTTTCATGCAGGAAACTATAGTTATGCACTCATAGTATTTAAAGGTATCTATTCCTTCTCAGATTAAGAAGAAATTTAAACCGAATAACTATAAGAAAACCTTCCAGCACAATCAAATTCGTACTGGAACAGGAAGACATATACTTCAGTTTTAATATATAAATCTTTTTGTTCAGGAAAATTTATAAAAACAAACTTAACAATTGTTGAAAATCTGTTTTGCTATAACCCTGAACTCCGCTCTAGAATTACAATTTCAAGAGCGGTCCACGCCTGTTTTGCGCGTGAGACATACAAAGGAATATATAATATATATATACTTGTCGCCTACCTAATTACTTAGAAAAAAATAATAATAAGAAGAGAGTAAAAGAAAGCAGAGAAGCGCAGCATTAAAATAATAACAGAAAGTTGAAAGTTGCAGGACGAATAACCTTAAAACTTGAAAAAACGATATATAAAGGATTTAAGGGTATAAAATAAAAAATAAAATAATAAATATAAATTACATAAAAAGAGGTATCAAACTGGCAGACTTAAAGAAGCCTACATCCAAACCGGATACGGAAGAAGCCGTTACAAGAGTACGCACACCGCGAAGGGAAAATAACGAGATCCTGGCAATTGTTGAAAGTCTTCTGGGTGCAAACCGTCTGAGGCTTCGTTGCATGGATGGGGTCGTTCGTATGGGAAGGATTCCGGGTTCGATGAAGAAAAAAACCTGGATTCGAGAAGGAGATGTTGTTATTGTCGTGCCATGGGAGTTCCAGAACGAAAAAGCCGATGTGATCTGGAAATACACAAGGCCGCAGGTAGACTGGCTTGAGAAGAAAGGATACCTGAAAGGATAATATGGGAATGGATCAGGAAAAGAAGATAAAGCGCATTGATCGCGCTAAAGATAAGTCCAGGGTCAGGGAGAAAGATTCCGAACGGCTAAAAGTAGAAGAAAATGTATTTGATGTGCCCACCCTTAAGATTCTTTATACCCTCTCTAACAAGGGCATAATAAAGGCGATGGGCGGAGCAATCAGTACCGGAAAGGAAGCAAATGTATTTTATGCCGAAGGCCCGGATAAAGAGCTGGCTGTAAAGATATACAGGATTGCCAGCAGCACCTTCAAGGCTATGGACGCCTATATTATGAAGGACCCTCGTTTCACAAACATTCGAAACAATAAGCGAGACATCATTTTTGCATGGACACGCAAAGAGTTTCAAAACCTGAAGCGTGCGAAAAATGCAGGAGTACGGGTTCCGGAGCCTGTGATTGCTGAAAAGAATATTCTTATCATGGAATTTATGGGAGAAAAAGAGAGACCTTACCCACTCCTCAAAAACACGTATCTTGAAGACGATGAGGCAAAGCTTATTTTTGACACTGTGGTCGAATATATGCGTCTTCTCTATAAAAAAGCAAATCTAGTACATGCCGATTTGAGCGAATACAATATCCTGATCGACCCGAAAGACCTGACCCCCATTTTCATTGATATGGGGCAATCAGTAACCCTGGAGCATCCGAACTCCCGGGAGTTCCTTTACAGGGATGTACAAAATATACTCAGGTTCTTCAGCCGCTATGGGATAAAGGACAAACCTGAAGAGCTACTCAAAAAAATACAGGCGGAATGATATGACTCAGTATATCAAAATCCCCAAAGAAAGAGTCGGGGTAATAATAGGTCCAAAAGGAGAAACAAAAAAGTTTATCGAGGACAAAACCGCATGCCAGCTGGAGATCGACAGCGGAATTGGAAAGATAGACATCACCTGTGAAGAAGACCCATTGAAAGAATTCAGGGTTCTCGAAACTATCAAAGCGATAGGAAGGGGCTTCAGTCCCGAAAAAGCTCTCGAACTTCTGGATGATGACATGCTTATGCTTGAGGTCATCGACCTTTCCGATGTAGCTACAACGCCAAAAGAACTGCAGCGCATAAAGGGCAGGATAATAGGAAGAAACGGAAGAACCAGAGAACTTGCAGAAACCCTTATAAACGTTAAAATCTCGGTATACGGAAAAACCGTATCCGTACTTGGGCACCCGGAGCAGAATACTATAATCCGGACAGCAATAAGAATGCTGCTCGATGGAGCCACCCATGGGGCAGTTTACAAGTTCCTCGAAAAAAAGCATCAAGAACTTTTACAGTCCCAGCTTGACTCAGTTGAATATTATTAATAAATAAGAGAAGCCAGATTAAATATTATTTAGAAAGAAGAAAAGCCAGGCTCAGGATATTATAACTTTACATTCTTTGTCAAAGTTCTTTTTCTTCATTCCTGGGATTCATCAGCCTGGTCAAGATCTTCTTCGTCCTCTTCTGACCTCTTTCCTCTACCTTCCAAGAAGTTGCCTCTTCCAGGCTTTGCGTTAATCGACTCCTCACTCCAGATTATCTCACCCCTCGAGAGAGTGTACTCTGGAAAAATCCCCTCCATGCCTTCAAAAGGAGTCCAACCCGCTTTACTATGCAGGAACTCAGCCTTTATAGGACGAAGTTCGCGGGGATTCACAATAATCAAATCTGCATCAAAACCTACATCAAGCCTACCCTTGAATTTGCGATCCAGCCCGAAGGCTTTTGCAGGATTCCAGCTTGTAAGCAGGATCATCCTTGAAAGTGGCAAAATATTTTTTCGGACGGCGGCAAGCATTAGAGGCATAAGGGTCTCAACTCCGGGCACACCCGAGGGAGCAACCTTTATATCAACATCTTTTTCGGATTCCAGATGCGGAGCATGATCCGAAGCTACCATGTCAATAGTCCCGTCATTAATCCCGTTTACCAGAGCTTTAATGCTGTGGCTTCCACGGAGAGGCGGGTTCATTTTTCCAAAAGACCTTAGCCTTTCCCAGTCTCGCGTAGACAGGAAAAGGTGATGAGGAGTAACCTCACAGGTAAAAAGAGGTTCCTTATTTTCCCTTCTTGCAAGATATTTTTCCTTCCGTACCATACCTGTAGCTTCAAGTGTGCTAATATGGCAAATGTGCGCTCTGATTTTCAATCTGGAAACAAGTTCAAGAGCTCTTTGAACCGCAATCGCCTCACACGCATTGGGGCGTACCCTTGAATGATATTCGTAGGAAGTATCGCCTTTTAACAGCTCTTCCAGCTCAAGACGCATTTTCTCGTCTTCGGCATGGATAGTCGCAGGTGCGCCGAGGCGTTTGATTTCGGCAAGTGCCTCCTCAAAGGTTTCCTCATTAATATTTAGTCCGCCTGTGGACTCGGCCATGAAGATTTCCCCAAAAGCCGTGATTCCCAGCTTCCAGAGTTCTTTTAAATTCTCGATATTGCCTGTTACTCCGCCATTAATCCCGAAATCAACAATAGACTTTTTCCTGGCAAGCTTAAATTTTTGTTCGAAAGCCCGCCTATCGGTAGTGGGAGGTACTGTATTGGGCTGGTCAATAACAGTGGTAATTCCTCCGGCAGCTGCTGCACAGGAGCCCGTATACCAGTCTTCTTTTAAAGTCATTCCGGGTTCCCTAAAATGGACATGCACATCAATCCCGGCAGGCAGGGTAAGAGCGCCACCTGCGTCTATTATTGTGTCCGAGCTCGATACCCTGAGATCTTTTCCTATTTTGGTAACTTTACCATCTTCAATAATGATCTCGGCAGGCTGAAGCGAATTATTGTAGTAGATGCGCGTATTTTTGATAAGAATATCAGGCATGGGCGTCTATATGCTTATAAATGTACTTAAAACCTGTACATCAGAGAAAACAGGAAATGGTGAGAAAAAAGGTCAAAAGTATAGGAGAAAAAAGTAATCTAAAGCGTGAAAATGCTGTCCGAAAGCGTGAGAACGCTGTCCGAAAGCTAAAGCAAAAACCGAACTAAAAGTTCAGTATCAAAAACGAAAGAAAAGATAGAAGCAAGAAGCAAAAAAGAAAAGAGGGGAGAAACCACTTAATTTAGTTTAACTCTCTCAGCCGTGGCGAGATAGACCACGCTTTCACACATATTGCAGCAGTGGTCTGCAATTCTTTCCAGGTAACGAATCAGGAAAAGCAAATTTGTGGCTCTGGAAATAATACTCGTGTCTTTCGCCATCATTTCTATCAGCTCAACCCAGACCGCATAAAATAACTTATCGACCTCTTCATCCCTCGCTGCCGCTGCTTTTGCAAGCTCAACATCCTGGGTCTCAAAAGCCTTCAGGGAATTCTCAAGCATAAATCCAGCAATGTCTGCCATTTTCTTCGTATCTATAAGGGGCTTTACATGCCCGCCTTCTATTCTTCCGGGGATTTTTGCAATATTTATTGATAATCCCACAATCCGCCGGAGGTCTGCTGTGATCTTGAGAGTAGATACAACAAGCCGCAGATCACTAGCCATGGGCTGTTGAAGGGCAAGCAGATCGAAAATAGAAGCCTCAATTTCTTCCTCAAGTCTATCTGCCTCTGGCTCAAGGGCAAGGGTCTTTCTGGCAAGCTCGATATCAAGGTCTATAACCGAAGTCATGGAATCTCTGAAAATCAGTTTAACCATTTCTCCAAACGAGAGTACAGACTCTTTGAGTAAATCCAGCTGTTCTAAGTATCGTTCTCGAACCATTCCAATCACCCAAACCTGCCAGTAATGTAATCTTCAGTACTCTTTTCTTGAGGATTATGGAAAATTTGCCTTGTCTGGTCGAACTCAATCAGTTCCCCCGAAAGGAAAAATCCTGTATAGTCCGATATCCTCGCTGCCTGTTGCATATTATGAGTTACGATTACTATGGTATAATCTTTTTTAAGGTTCATAATCAGGTCTTCAATCCTTGCAGTGGAGATGGGGTCAAGAGCGCTTGTGGGTTCATCGAAAAGAATTATTCTGGGTTTTACTGCCAGGGTTCTGGCAATGCAGAGCCTTTGCTGCTGCCCACCACTGAGGGAGAGCGCAGAAGATTTAAGCCTGTCCGAAGTTTCTTCCCAGATTGCAGCCGAACGAAGAGCCTGCTCAACAATGCCGTTTAGATCTTTCTTATTTACACCATGTATACGGGGTCCATAAGCAACATTGTCATAAATCGACATGGGAAAAGGGTTGGGCTTCTGGAAAACCATGCCCACTTTTTTTCGAAGCTCAACAACATCCACATCTGGACCGTAAATATCCTTGCCTTCTATCAAAATTTTACCTTCGATCCTGCAGTTCTTAATAAGATCGTTCATCCTGTTTAAGCAGCGAATGAAAGTGGATTTGCCGCAACCTGAAGGACCTATAAGGGCAGTTACGCTGTTTCTGGAGATCTGCATGGAGACATTTTTAAGTGCCTGCTTCTCCCCGTACCACAAATTAAGATTTTGTACTTCTATCTGAGGTTGAGATACGTTTTGAACAGCTTCAGTCATCTGGGAACCTCATTGTCATATAAGACCTTATATAATGAACTCTAATTAAATTTTCAGTTTATTCCTGTAATGCCTGCGGATCACAACGGCTACAAGGTTTACACCCAGCACGATAATCAATAGAACCAGAGCTGTTCCATACTGGATAGATCTGGTTTCTGAGATGTTTGTACCGGCAGTTGCAAGCACGAAAAGATGGTAGGGAAGCGCCATAAACTGGGAATAGATCGAGTCAGGCAACCTTGGCAGAAAGTAAGCAGCCCCTGTAAAGAGAATAGGTGCGGTTTCTCCTGCAACCCTTCCTATGCTCAACACCGACCCTGTAACAATTCCGGGTATGGCAGCTGGCAGTACTACATACCTTATTGTCTGCCATTTGCTCACCCCAAGGGCAAGGGACGACTCCCGATATTCATTAGGAACTGTAAGCAAAGCTTCCTCAGAAGCACGGATAATTATCGGTAGAATCAGGAGTGCAAGCGTAAGAGAAGCTGAGAGTATTGAAGGACCAAAATCAAAATATTTCACAAACAGTGCAAGCCCGAAAAGCCCGAAGACCACCGAGGGAGTTCCTGCAAGGTTGTTGATTGCCATTTCGATTAGCCAGGTGGTGCGGGATTCTCCTGCATATTCGTTCAGGTATATAGCAGCCATGACTCCCAGAGGAAGAGCTACAAGCATGGAGCCTATTATCAGGGCTATGGTGCCTACGATTGCTGGAAAGATCCCACCCGCAGTCATCATTCTGTTAGGCATTTGTGTAAGGAACTCGATACTAATTGCCCCATACCCATTCAAGAGAATGTAGGCAAGGATGACCAGCACGAAACCTGTCACTATTAACGTAGCCAGAGTTAAGAGGGAAAAGGCAATTTTTTCATTTGCATTTGAGTTCAAACCCATGATCACCTCGCCTTAAACTGGTATTTCTTTTTTATAGAATCCGCCACCAGATTAATCAGAAGAGTAATAATGAAAAGAACAGACCCAACAGCGAAGAGGGCATGGAAGTGATCACTCCCCTGAGGAACTTCCCCCATCTCAAGCGCTATTGTGCCGGTCATTGTTCTTACAGGGCCAAGGAACCCTCCCGGAAAAGAAGGAATTATTGCAGCATTCCCGGTTACCATCAGAACAACCATTGTCTCTCCAATAGCCCTTCCCACACCAAGCATTACTGCTGCTGAGATTCCTGAAATAGCTGCAGGAATCATGACCTTATATATTGTCTGCCATCTTGTAGCCCCAAGTGCAAGCGAACCCTGCTTGAGAGTGCTGGGAACTGAGCTTATAGCATCTTCTGATATGGTGACAATTGTGGGGAGTGCCATAATTCCCAGCACAATGGAACCTGTAAGGGCAGTCTGTCCTGTAGGCAAATTAAGAGTTTCCTGGATAAGAGGAACCAGCACAACAAGCCCGAAAAACCCATAAACAACAGAGGGAATACCTGCCAGAATCTCAATAAAAGGTTTTAAAAAATCCGCAACTTTTGGATGTGCGATTTCAGAGATGTATATTGCAGAAGCGATTCCCAGAGGAACTGAAAACAAAATTGCTCCGACAGTCACAAGAAGGGAGCCAAGAAATAGAGGCATAAGCCCGAATTGCTGGTTTACGGATGTTGGGTACCAGAATTTGCCTGCGAGAAAATCAAGAAGAGATGTTTCTTTAAAAAGAAGTAAACTGTCCCTGAATAGAAATAAGCATATGAGAAAAAGGATCGCGACCGTCAGGGTGCTTGTTATGAAAAGCACAGATTCGATCCCTTTTTCCCTATAATTCCTGCTATGCATAACTTCTCCTGAAAATGTCCTTTTTGAGACTTTACCGATTTATCGGGAAGTATCCTACCTCACTTATCAGGTTCTGTCCTTTTTCGCTCATCACAAAATCAATAAATTCCTTTGTGAGTCCAGAAGGTTCTCCATTAGTGTAGAAATACAGAGGCCTTGAAAGTGGGTATGCGCCACTGATAATATTCTCAGGAGTTGGAGGCACAGAGCCGTTCCCCCCATCCAGGTTTAAGCCTTTTACGCTTTCATCAAGATACGCAACGCCTATATATCCGACTGCATTAGGGTTTTGAGAGACCTCACCTATGATTACTCCTGTAGCCGGCTGTGTAAGCGCATCGGGACGAAATTCATCCCCAAGCAGAACCTCCTCTTTAAAATACTCATAAGTTCCGGAACTGCTGTCTCTGGAGATGGCTACAATAGGTCTATCCTCTCCGCCTATCTCCTTCCAGTTTGTTACGTTTCCGTTATAGATGCCGCGTAATTGACCAAGGGTAAGTTCAGAAACAGGGTTTTGTGGGTTTACAATTACCGAAATTCCATCATAAGCAATAACATGCTCTACAGGATTGATTCCGTTTGCTCTGGCATATTCTACTTCTTCGTTTTTTATCTCTCTGGATGCAGTAGCGATATCTACCTCACCGTCAATAAGCGCTGTAATTCCAACACCGGATCCGCCGCCGGTCACTGTTACACTTTTATTGGGGTTTTCATTCATGAATTCTTCAGCTTCAGCCTGTACAAGAGGCAAAACCGTATCAGAACCTTTCAGAGAAATTTCCTGTGATCCTTCCCTCCATGAGGATCTTTCCTTCGCAGAGTCTTTACTGCTTTCGTTTTCAGTACAGCCAGCTCCCAGAAAAACAAGTCCGAACACAAATAATGTAAAAATTATGTAACTTTTTAATCTGTTTACCATTATGGGGTACTCCGCCTGGAAGTGATGAGTCAGTAATTTAATCTAACTAACCCGGTACCATTATAATTCACAATAAAAGAGAGAAATATATAAAGATTCGCCTTATATGTTATAGAGAAGTATATACAGCTCGTAAATATAGAATAAAGTTGTGTAATATATGTATACAATATAAAATATATACAAAAGGGAAAAACGGCGTAAGGAAACTCCAGTATAAAAAACCAGTAACAGGCAGGAAACAGATTAAAACCTTAGAAGGAACTCTCAAGAATCCAAAACCTGAAAAAGCTGAGAATGGAAATGAAAAATTAGAAATCGTGCCAAATTTTTAGATAATCAAATGTTTAGATAATCAAGATATAAATGATCAAGAAAGTTCAAGCTATTTTTAAAAGACTGGAGCTATTTTAAAAGGCTGAAACTATTTTTAAAAGATTGGGAACAGGAAATGCAGCAGGCTCAAAAATCGAAAAGGGAACTCTGCCCTACACGCCCGTTCTCTTTAAATAAATTTTGTTCCTTAGGCTTCTCATTATTTTCCTTTTTGGGACGAGGCTTTTCCTGCTTCATTTTCTCAGGTTTCTTAGCTTCAAAGTCAAATAGTCCTTTTTGTTTGGAATCAAAGTCAAGTGAAGAAAGCTTAACCCCGAGAACCTCTAGGATACGTTCCACAGGAGGGAGTATCTGTTTCTTAATATAGTAATCGACATCTATCGGGATATTGTGTTCCCTGACATAGTCTGGGTCTTCAGCCCTATCTACAAATAGCCCTTTTCCAGCAGTAATGATAAAAGGTATCCTGGTTCCTATAGAAGGCATAACACCGGTCCGCTCTTTAAGCTTCTCTGCGACTGTAAGGTGAGGCTGCTTGTTCTTGTAACTCTCCAATTTCCGGGTAAGGGTGCGTGTGAGAATAAGGCTTTCGATAATCTGGGAGTCTTTTGCCGGGTCGAGGTTCCTGACATCGTTAACCACCTTGCGGACATGTTCAACAGCCCGGTCAACATCACCTTCTTTAAGCACGAGCTCAAGAACCCTGTTGAGGGTTACCGAGGTCAGTTCACACCAGTCTCTTCGGACTGTTTCCATACCTTTGACCTTAATCTTATCTTCCCAACCAGAATTCCTGGGTTCAAAAAGCCAGAGAGCATAACGTTTCTTTGCTATAAGGAGAGCACGTTTCGCAATGGATTCAAACTCAAGCTCCATTGGGTCAGGCAGGGAAGCAGAAACGATATTTGAAAGCCTGTTACCTACAAGGCTAACCTCCTCAAGCGAGAGATCCTCTGTGGATTGACAGTGGACAAAAACACTATCTGTATCTCCGTAGGCAACCGACAACTCAACTACCTTATCATGGGGAGAGAGTTCTCCAGCTTCTTCAAGGAGTAGAGCTGCTCCATTCCTGAGCACGATTTTTCCTATGGTGTTGATAATATCCCGGGTGTTCAGGATATTGCTTCTGCCGAAACTGGTTACAGCGTTTGCAAGCGTCAAGTTGTAGAGCCTTGCCCGGGCATATCCGGAATAACCGTAAAAGCTATTTAGCAGAATCTTTACGGCGAGTTGAGTAGCATCAAGTACTCGATACTCGTTTTCATCAGAAGTGCTTCTCATTCTTTTCTTTGTCAGCGACCTCTGGTTAAGCAGATCTTCAAGGATAGAAGGCACGATGCCTTTGTAAACGTCAGGAGGCACGAACTCCCCTCCCGAGGGAGGTTTGATAGTTGCCCCATCAGGTCTGTCACCTGTAACTACTGTACTATAACACAGGTTATGCGCCATCATTATAGTTGGGTAAAGAGACTTGTAGTCAAGAATAATTACATTCTCCAGAAGCCCTTTTTTGGGTTCCAGGACTTCTCCACCTTTAAGATCGGAACTCATTTCATAACGCTCAGCCGAAACCTCATCATCAGGTTTGGGGAGGAGAACACGGTCGCGGCGCCCGAATTCTCTGAGAAGCAGAGTCTCAACCATCGAAGTCTGACCGCCGTCAACAATTTCCTGAAGCAGGCTTCCGCTGACCTGGGCAAGAGCTATATACTTGTCAAGGAGCCTCAGATTAAGGATAAGTTCGAGAGCCAGTTCGGCATCCCTGCGTGCATAATCGACGAATTTTCTGAATTTTTCCCCTGTATCAAACCAGTATTCTTCCATCTCAAGAGGGGGCACATCCAGCTTTTCACGGTTCAAAAGTTCCTTTGAGACCGCACGCAGGGTGTATTGCTTGAGACTGAAAGCTCTTCTTACAAGAGGAAGCGCATCAACAACCACACGGCCTTTTATTTCAGTACGGGTGAGAAGCCCGAATCGTCTGTATCCGATTTTGCTGCCGTCTCTGCCGACAACAGGATTTATTGCTTTCCCCTGTGCAGCCAGAGCCCGGACTCTGTCCGTTATGTAAGGAATATCGAAATCCTGATGGTTATAACCTGCTACAATATCAGGGTCGTACTCACAGAAGATTTCGAAAAACCGATTTAGCATCTCAGTCTCGTCTTTGCAGGGAAGAACATCGGAATTTATGCCTTCCACAGGTTTTGCCAGAAGCACAAGCGTTTTATGACCTCTGTATTCTGGCTCGAAGGAGAAACTGATCATAATTATGGGTGAAACATCAGGGGAAGGCATTCCACCATCAAGAGGCAGACACTCTATGTCAAAAGAAAGATACTTCAGAGGGGCAATTGTAAAGTTTTCAATCTTTTTAAACCCGGATGCAAGGATTGAAGAATCACATGCGAAATTTTCGCAGCGGGAGCTGCCTGAGTTGCCTCCCCGGAAATATTTTACAGGGTCAACCGGGGCTCCTTCTGCGGATAACCAGACCATACCTCCAAGGTTCTTATCGATTAAAAAACGATTTCTGAAGAGAATATCAGTTTCATAAACTTCCCATTTGCCCTCAGCCCGCATCACTTCCTGGAGCTTGAGAATATCGTCCCTTATCTCGGGCACGTCTCTGGGAAGGTGGGTGGTGATTTTGAGCATCTCTTTTTTTGTTTTCTGATACCCAATGGGCTCGAATTTCTCAACAATCTCGACTTTTTTAACTTGAGCAAAAGTCTCTTTGATAAGCCTGGCTACGGCGTGAAGGTCTCCAGAAGCCTTAAGATAAAAATAAGGCTCAAAACCAGGTACAAAACAGCAAACGCTTTTCCCGTCCGCCCCCCTGCCAAAGAGGCGGATGACGGGGTTGCTGTCATTAATAACTTCATAATCTGCATCCAAGATCTGGAAATCCATAGGCATGGTTTACGGTTTTAGATAGACATATAGCTTTTGTTGTATTTTGAAAAATAGGAGTATATGCTCAAGAAAGCCTGAAGAATCAAAGCATAAAAAAGTGAAAACTTCAAACTGAAAGGTTGTCTGAAGGAAAAGAAAGCTCGAAAGGAGCAAACGCCCGAACAGCTTTAACTATGGAATCTGTATTTAAGTCCTCAAGCGCAAGATATCGAGCTCCAAGAGAATTGGAAATTTCCCTGGCAAGCCCGAACTTAATCATGCTGCATTCCGTATCAATAACTGCCGATTGTATACATTCCTTTCTGAACAGGGAAGCTATTTTTTTTGTTTCCTGGAGGGGTGGTTCCCCATACATACTGACATTTGCCTTCCCGTCAGAAATAAGAACCATAAACGGACAGGTATCCGGATTGCGGCGTAGTTCTGCCTGTATAGTTTCATAGCCTTTCATTAGCCCATGAGAAAGAGGAGTCTTTCCTCCGGTTGGTAGTTTCTCCAGATATTTTTGTGCTATTTCCACACTGGAGGTTGGCGGCAGTATCAGCTCTGCCCCTGCCCCCTTAAAAGCAATAAGTCCAACCTTGTCACGTTTCTGGTAAGCATCCATCAGCATTGAAAGAACTGCACCTTTGGAGGCTACCATCCGCTGCTGAGCCCCCATGGAACCGCTGGCATCCACCACAAAAAGAACAAGGTTACCGATCTTTTTCTCTCTGACCTTCTCTCTGAAATCGGAATCATGAATTACTATGGAATTACCGTTTTTTCCCCGTGTAAACTGATAAGGAGCGGCTGCTCTCAAAGTGGCATCAAAAGCAAGGTCTGTGGTTTTTCCCTTGGGAATTTCGCTCTTTATATACTTGCCCTGTTTGGATTTCGTCAAAGTTTTGCTGCGTCGACCTGATCCTTTTCGCTTATTTCTACGAAAATCAGGTGACAATTGTTTTATCTGATAACTTTCTCCTGTTGAAAAAATTGTTTCTGAAGAAGCATCAGATTGTTCTCCAGCACCATCCTGCGTGGAATCTGACTTCTGCTCTTCGGGCTGTGTATGTGCTTTCTCTGAATGTTCTCTATGTTCTTTTTTTTTCTGTTCGTCTTTCTTTTGCTTTTCCCTCTGTTTTTCGATACTCTCATTCAATTTATCCTGCTTTTCAGAAGGGTTATCAAAAGGTTTTCTGCGCATACGATGCGGGAGGACTAATTCTGCAGCTTCTTTCACATCCTCTTCAAGCACCTCAGTCCTCCCATTGAAAGCTGCAAGCGTAATTGAGGTTTTCATCATCGTAATATCCGCTCTATGTCCGTCTACCCCCATATCGACACAGATCTGACTGACCAGTTCAAGCATGCTGTCCGAGATCTTCACATCAGAAAGCAATTTCTGCGCCAGAAGAATCTGTGCACGGAGTTCAGACTCTGCAGCCTGCCAGCTTGCTGCAAAAGCCTCAGGGTCAGCCTCATAGCTAAGTCTGTACTTGATGAGTTGCACTCTTTGGGCTACATCCCTGATTCCCTTTATATCTACGCATAAACCGAAACGATCAAGCAACTGAGGTCGAAGTTCCCCTTCTTCAGGGTTCATGGTGCCTACAAGCACAAAACTCGCAGGGTGAGAATAGGAGATCCCCTCTCTTTCAATAGTATTTACTCCCATTGCTGCAGAGTCAAGGAGCACATCTACAAGATGATCATCCAGAAGATTAATTTCGTCTACATACAGGATACCCCTGTGTGCATAAGCAAGTACCCCGGGTTCAAAGCGTTTTTCCCCTTTCTTGATTGCATGCTCGATATCAAGAGTTCCTACAACCCGGTCTTCGGTAGCGCTTACAGGCAGATCAATAACTTTCATTTTCTCAAAAGAAATATTAAGAGTTCTTGATTTAACTTTTTCAAGGCATTCCTCACACATTGTGCTTATATCATTGGGATTGCAGTGGAATTTACAGCCTTGAACTACCTCGATTTCAGGAAGAAGATTGGCTAGAGCTCTGACTGCCGTTGATTTAGCAGTACCTCTTTCACCTCTAATCAGAACCCCTCCTACTTTTGAATTTATAGCGTTCAGGATAAGAGCTTTCTTCATTTTTTCCTGCCCGACTATTGCAGTAAAAGGATAGACAGTAAAGTTATGGTTTCTCATGATTTAACCTCAACATCTTTCAGTTTCCGATAAGGTATTCTTCAAGGCTCATAACCGGAATAGACCGCTGGGTAGTTGTAGGAAGAACAGAATCCACCTTTTCCACCTTATTCATGAAGGGGAAGAAGGTAACACTGAGTTTTCCTCCTGTCGTCTTTTCAAAGGAGCCAAGATGGATTTCTTCTGTGACTTTGAGGTCCGAGCCAAAATTAAGAGTATTTTTATTTTCAAGCCGGATATGAGGATAAGTTTCAACAACCGTAAGTGAGCCGAATGTTTCCCCTACCTTTAATTCAAGAGGGCTTTCAGAAAAGTGTAGAGGATATCTCAGACTTACACATGAGTTTCCGCTTCCTTCCAGGACATTATCCACATATACGGAAAATAGGGGGATTTCAACACCATTTACGTTTTTTCTATACAAGAGAGTATGTGTACCAATATCAGCCGAATTTCCTGGAGAGATTATGCTTGAGTAAACCGCAACATTATTTCTCAAAACGGTCAGGTAGACTCTATCCGACTTTATATCATCTACTCTCAGGGTATACCCTTCTCCAAGATCCCATTCTTCACCAGAATAGAGACGTCTGTCATTATCATCATCCATAAGGATATTTACAATTCCCTGATTGTCTCCAAGATATGCATACTTCTCCCCATCCCATCCAAGCACAGAATATCCGCCATTAAAAGCATTTTCTCCATAATCCTTCATCTCTGGATTTTTGTATGGAATCCTGACAGGTGAAGATTCATAAACCAGACCACCTTCCCGGATCCAGTCTATTTCATCATCAAGGTTGAGTTCAAGTCTTTCAGTACTGAAATCATTTTCAAGATCATAATAAAGCATACCAAAAGAGTCGGCTGTCCATACACAGGAATCCGGAGAAGAATCCGAGCGGTTTACAGTTAAAGAGGTTCCTTTTATCTTATATGAGTTAATAACATCTTTAGTCATATTGTAAGAACCTGCCTTATAGACATTATCAGCCACTCTGAAATCAATCAAGTTTTCAAGAATTGTTACGTAATCTCCGGGGTTCATCCTTATAGGCACTCTATTTTTCAGTTCTATTTTTTCATCTGTAACCTCTGTGACCTCGAAATTGCCATACTGGTCCCCAACTTTGATTTCAATAGGTGCAGTCGAATACTGATTTACGCTTACAAGACTTACAACCGGATCGTTACTGTTGAGAACCCTGCCGAGAGTTCCTTCAAGAATCACATACTTATTCCCGTTTATTGTAGCTGTAAAATTAAATTTTGAGCCCTCATCAACAGATTTGCTGGTAACGGGGAGAAAGTCTTTCTGGAGTTCAAGAAGAGCAGATTCATCGTTTATCCCGAGCAGTACCAGTCTATAGCCGTTCCCAAGATCGTAATCATTCCCCTGTTGAAGATCCCGGCTTCCATAGCTAACCAGATTTTCCGTGATCAATCCATCTTCAAAGACTTTATATTTTTTTCCAAAAAAGCCAGTGGAACCGGAAATGACTTTTGAAGTATACGTTGCATTTCCAGCCTCAATAAGCCCGTCTTCGGAGAAATAAAGCTCCAGCGACTCGTAATATGTGCCGGTAGAGGTTGAATAGTAAAATCCCGGGCAGTTTTCTCCATTGAGGATTACATACTCTCCGGCTGAAATATTTACGAGAGGACCTCTCTGTTCAATAGCACCATTCACAGGAATGACAGCAACTAATGACATTAAGATAAGCAAAATAATATGAGAATTAATATACTTTTTATTTTTTTTATCACTAAGATTCATAAATATCAGAAGAGTTGTAGCAATATATATTAATTTCGATTTTTGATATAAAAAATTTATTAGATTATTAGAAAAATAGCTCAATATTAAAGGAAAAGTAAATCAATCTCAGTTTACCCCTTATGATTAAAAGCATAAAGAATAGAAGAATTTGCTTCTATAGACTGCAAAATAAAATGAGCTTAAATGAAAAGCAATAATTCAGAAATCAAAAAAGGAAGAAGAAAGAATTGTTACTTTAATAGAATTTGTTGCGATATAGTATTCATAATATTAATTTTATTGTTAATATATATGAGAATAATTGAATATTTTCGAAAGATTTATTAATCATCTATAAAATGAGTCAGTTATGGTTTCCAGCAAGGTTATGATATTCGGATTTATAGCTCTGAGCCTTACAGGTATGATAATTTACTCTCATATAGTGCCGGAAAAAGCCGTTTATCAGGAAAGCTTCGAAGATTGTAATCTTGAAGGAGATTTTCTAGAATGCAAAGATGGCGTACTTTACCTTGATACTGGAAATCCGGTCCAGACAGGAGAAGGAGTTTGGAGTAAAAATGTGAGCATTTCTCCAGGAAAAATTTCCTGGAACTGGGAAGGACAGGATCTGGATAATTTCAGTCTCTGGTTAAAAATAACATTCAATGATCACAGGTCCATTTACTACGTTGCAGCAGGGAGTATGAATCCGCAGTCTGAAGGTGAATATTATCGGGATAAGGAAAACAGAAGGCGTTTTTCCCCAGCGATCATAGTCTCAGGAATTCCAATGGGTGCAGTTGAAAGAGATCTCATTGAAGATTATAAAAAATATTGCGGTCCCGCTGAAAATATAAAAATTGAAAAAATGAGTGCAGGTTTTGGAGACAATAGTACACAGCATAAGAATATTTTGAGTATCTCAGATCTCAAGATATACGGATAATGATAAAAGGCAATCAAAGGAGCCTCAAAATGAGCCTGAAAATGAGTCTGAAAATGAAAAAGGGTAGTATTGTGCTGATAATTATACTTTCATTTATTTTTCTGGTCTGTTCAGGATGTGTATCTTCACATATCACGGCCTCCGATGAAGAGGGGAATAACAGTAGTGGAGAAATCTCAAAAAATGAAAAGATTCTAGCAGACAATAGTGAGGGCGGTCAGGCAAGCAATCCCCTGAGCCATGAAAATATAACTTCTTCTGAGAAAGTTTCTCCTTACCTTTACTGGGAGTATGAACTTGGAGATATAAAGCCGGAAAATCTCGGTGGAGGAAGATCGAATATTCAGGACTGTGTAGCATATTCCCAGAACGGAAAGTATTTAGCTGTCGGGACAGGGAAAAACCTGACAGTTATTGATGTGCCAGGCAAAAATACGCTATGGAATAAGACCTTAAATGGAAACATTTCAGACATTTCGTTCTCGAAAGACGGGAAGTATCTCCTTGTAGGGGAAAGGAGTGCTGACGGATACATTTATTCCCTAGATGCAGGCACAGGGGTTGAAATTCACAGCTATAGAAGCGCCGACGATCTGGGAACCAGTGAGAACCCAAAATATCAGCCTTCTATATACAAGATAACGGCTGCTGATGATGCCGTATACATCACAGCAGGTAGATACTGGAAAGAACCCGGCTATGGGCTGGCCTCAAGGGTATACAGGTTCAACCCAGATGGTACACTTTCTTGGAAACTGCCAGCAAATGAAAATTATGCTCGGAGTGTAAACTGGATTGATTCAAGCCAGGATGGAAAAAATGTGGTTTTTTCAACCGGGGACTGGACAAATTCCCTTGAACTTGATGCCGTCGTCTACTCTGTAGATGAAACCGGAAACCTCCGCTGGAAATATGAAATTCCGCCTTTTAAACCTTATTTTGTTTCTACAGCTATCTGGCATGGGCTTGATATTTCAGATGATGGTTCCGTAATAACTGCATATACAGGGGACGGAAGAAAGTACCTGTTTTATGATTCAAAAGTTAAAAAACCGGGAAACGGGAAATCCGAATGGTACTCTAAAGAATTGCAATCCAATGTGACAACTCCAGAAGAACTGGAAGGAAGTGTCATCTATGCTTATGGAGAAGACGCTAAAATCGTGTCTGAAAACGAAATAGTTTACCTTACCGGAGCCACTCTTCCTGCATATTATCCCGGAAATGTCCCTATGGCACACCCCCTTGAAAATTCTCTAGTATCATGTGATGTGGAGACGGGAGAAATCTCCTGGAGCTATAATCTAGGAAGGCGTTGTGCAGGGATTTTCTGCTCTCCTGATATGAGATATCTCGTCCTGCCAGTAGGAAAAGATACGTCATCAGGAAACACTCAGGTTCACGGAATCCATGTATTCGATTTCCAGAAGCCCGGAAATGGGAATTCAAAACTGCTCTGGAAATTCAATACAGAAGGAGTGGTTGCGAGTGCTGCGGTCTCTTCAGACTGTACCATAGCAGCAGTCGAAATCCCCGTGCAGCTTGAAAATGGGAATGTAACCGGAAAACACAGGTTAATAATTGTCAGGTGAGAGAATGAAATGGAAATCTTTGATAGTCCTCCTTATAGTGATTTTGGTGGCTTCGGGATGTGCTGAAAAAAGCCAGGAATCCAATAACAATACATTGATTGAAAGCTCGGATTCAGGGATGCAGGAAACGCGGGAAATAAGCAGTTCTGCAGAAGGAGTCCCTATAGACTCTATAGTTTTCTCAAGGGCTGGAGCTCTGCTTACCCTGCAAAGTGCGACAGAACTATCGGAAATACGGGTTTACTCTGGTGAAGAACAGATAGCTTCTCAGAAAGTTGGAGAAACGGAAGGCAATATCTTTGCTTCCTTTGATTGGAATCCCAAATCCCAGTACAGGTTTGAAGTGATAACAGGCTCAGGGGAGTCCAGCACTATTGAAGCATATGCCCCCTCAAAACCTGCCCTGAAAGAGGAATATACCATAGAACTCGAAGATGTAACTCCCGGAAACATTGAAAAAACCAATGCAAATATTAGAGGTGTAACGAAATTCTCACCAAACAGCAAGTATCTCGCAATCGGGACCCATGGAGGTTCTCTGAAACTCTTTGAAGTTGCAACAGGTGAAAAGCTATGGGAAAAGCAGCTCGTTGAAGGGATAGCGGATGCAAGAATTGCAGACATAGAGTTTTCAAAAGATGGAAAACGCCTTTTTGTGGGTGAAGAAAGTCCGGATGCTTTTCTATATTGTTTCGATGTTAACGGCACCGAAATCTGGAAATTTGGTGTAGGCACGGATCTGGGTTCAGACCTCGATCATATGCCTGCCACGAAAAAGATAAAACTTGATTCGGAGGGGAATATTTATGTTGCTGCCAGCAGGGCATGTGGCTATATCGGTGAGAAATACAAGTACCTGGGAAGAGTCTATTCCTTTGATTCCGAAGGCAATATGCGCTGGAAATTCCCAGAATCCGAACTCATGGACTCTGGGGTTGCATGGATTGATGCCACCCCTGATGGAAAATACGCTGTTTTTGGCACTACCAGTTTTACAAAGGCAGATAAATGGAAAGAGGGCACTGTCCATGTTCTGAACGGAAACACAGGACAAGAACACTGGAACTATCATATCCAGCCACTTGAACCATTTTTCGATTATTCGGCAATCTGGTACAGCACGCAGATTACCCCTGACGGAGAAAAGCTGATAACAATGACAAGTGACGGCAGGGCCTTTTTGTTCAATAACTCCGAGATCATCGAGACCGGAACCCCAGAAATTGCATGGGAGAAGAAAATTTCAACTCCGATAATTGTGAGCGGTGTGCCCATTTATGGCAGTGCGAACTATGCCTACATAGTCAATGATACCCTGATCTTTTCAATTGGCAGCACTTTCTCCAAAGATAAAAACAAGGATGCTCCATTTGAACACCCCAGCGGGAACACTATCTTTGCCTATGATTATGACGGCAACCTTCTCTGGAAATGGAGAGTGGACGGATACGCCGGAGAATGTGCACTGAACGACCGTTACCTTGTGATCCCTCTCGCCCAGAACCTAGTAACTGAGGATAGAAGTGGACACGGAGTGTATGTTTTTGACGTATCAGAAAGAGGAGGAGCAAGTTCCAGGCTCATTCAGACATACAACACAGAAGGCATCACTGTATCTGCTGATATCTCGCCTGATGGCAGGTATATTGCAGCCCTGGAAGCTCCTTCAAGGCTTGAAGACGGCACAGTTCTCGGAGAATATAAAGTGCATATCCTTACCTGAGGGTGAAATATGAAAATCGTTTCTGTAACGTGGAATTCATATATTCCTACCCTTTTAAAGGCAGCAGAAGAGCTTGGAATAGAGCTTAAAGCTTACTACTCAAAAATCCTGGAGGAAAATCCCGAAGAAACTGAAGATGTGCTCGCTGCATGCGAGAACGCTGATGCTATCTTCATATATCACATAGCCAATCCCTTCTGGGAAGATTTCTATAAAAAGCTTGAACCATTAAAATCAAGCATACCCATAATCTGTGTTGGCAGCAACCCATCAAGCTTCACTCTTTCTTCAGTAAAACCCGAAATTGCAGCCACATGTTTTTCATATATTATCTACGGAGGGAAGGAAAACTTCAGCAATATGCTAAGATACCTTTTACAAGAGGTTTTTGGTGCTGAAATAGAAGTAAAGCCTCCGAAAAAAATTCCCTGGGATGGACTCTATCATCCTGATGCCGGAGAAATTTTCTCAGATACTCAGGAGTACCTTAAATGGTACGGGCCCCTTCAAGAAAAAACGATTGGGCTACTGATCTCCAGGACTTCGTGGGTAAATAACGAACTTGAGATTGAGAAGGCTCTAATAAATAGTTTTGAAAATCTGGGTTTATCCGTTATCCCTGTTTTTGCATACTCTCTGAAAGATGAAGAACTTGGAAGCAGGAGTATGGAAGAGGTCATCGAAGCCTACTTTATGAAAGACGGAAAGCCCATCATAGATTGCCTTGTAAAACTTTCTCCATTCTTCATTGCCAGCAGCAAAGCGAAAGAGAGGGAAGCCTCATGTGCAGCAAAAGGCGTAGAGTTACTGAAAAAACTTGATGTGCCTGTTTTCCAGCCTGTAATTTCACACTATATGACCATAGAGCAGTGGAAAGAGTCGCAGGGTTTAAGCACCGAGATCGGCTGGAGTGTTGCTTTACCTGAGTTTGAAGGCGTAATTGAGCCAATTGTAATAGGCGCAGGAAAGATGGAAGAAAATTACATGGGCCGTTTCCCTATTGAGGAACGCTGCTCAAAACTTGCATCCAGGGTTCTGAAATGGATAACCCTCAAGAAAAAACCTGTTGGCGAGAGAAAAGTTGCTTTTATCCTTCACAACAAGCCATGTTCGGGGGTTGAAGCATCGGTAGGAGAAGCTGCTAACCTTGATTCCCTTGAAAGCCTGGCAAGAATCCTCAACCGGATGCAGGAGGCTGGTTATAATGTAAACCCTCCCCTTAACGGCAAGGAGCTTATAGACACTATCCTGAGCAAAAAAGCAATTTCCGAGTTCAGATGGACTCCCATTAACGAGATTGTAAAGAACGGCGGAGCTCTCGCTTTTGTGGAAAAAGAAGAATACGAGAAGTTCTTCAACACCTTGAGCCCCCATGTTAGGCAGAGGGTAATTGAGAACTGGGGAAATCCTCCGGGAGAAGAGATCAACGGCATTCCTGCTGCAATGGTCTACGAAAATAAAATTGTAGTTACTGGAATACAGTATGGAAATGCTGTGGTCTGTGTACAGCCAAAAAGAGGATGTGCAGGCGCCAGATGTGACGGAAAAGTATGCAAGATCCTGCACGATCCTGAAGTTCCCCCAACCCACCAGTACATTGCGACATACAGGTATCTTGAGAATACTTTTGGAGCCGATGTGCTTGTGCATGTGGGAACCCACGGCAATCTTGAGTTCCTGCCAGGAAAAGGGGTTGGGCTTTCAGAAGACTGCTGCCCTGATATAGGGATCGGAACAATACCCCATCTTTATATTTACAACTCTGACAACCCTCCTGAAGGTACAATCGCCAAACGCCGAAGCCTTGCCTGTCTTGTTGACCATATGCAAACAGTCATGACCGCAGGAGGGCTTTATGAAAGCCTTGATGAGCTTGACAGGCTGTTAGGGGAATACGAGCAAGTAAAACATGATAAAGGAAGGTTGCACGCTTTAAAACACCTGATACTTGACGAGATTAAAAAATCGAACCTTGACTCAGAGATAAAAACTGACCATGAGACTCCTTTTGAAGAAATTGTAAGAAGGGCACATGAAGCCCTCGGAAGGATAAGGAACAGCCAGATACACCACGGAATGCACATCTTCGGGCAGATCCCTGAAGGTGAGAAAAAAGTTGAGTTCATAAACTCGATTTTAAGGTATGATGACCAGGAAAGTGTGGGAAATAAGGTTTCTATTCGCAGACTGATTGCAGAAATCCTGGGGCTCGACCTTGACGAACTGATATCTGACCAGGGCCGGATTTCAGAAAATGGAAAATCAAATGGGCAGAGAATTGAGGAGATTGATTCCCTCTCAAAAGACTTTATCAGGATATTCATAAATAACCCGGAAAAAGAGCCGTCCTTAAAAATCAGAGAGATTCTTGCAGCAAAAAACTTCATGGAACAGACCGTTACACAACATATTTTTAAAGAAAGATTTTTAATAGAACACGTTCTGGCAGATAGGGGTTTCGTAGGAGATAACACTGAAGAAGAAAATTTTACAGAACCTGGTATTACAGAACCGTTTTTCAAAGAACAGAATTTTTCGAGTATAAATTCGGTATTTTCTCAGGACGCTGCTGCAATCTGTGAAAGGATTCTTGACCTTGAATCCAGAATTGATGCCTCTCTGGAAATAGAGTCACTTCTCCACGGCTTTGAAGGGGGATATATCCCTCCAGGCCCATCCGGGCTTATCATGCGCGGAAAAGACGATGTACTGCCTACAGGCAGGAACTTCTATTCTCTTGATCCCAGAAGGGTTCCAACAAAAGCCGCCTGGAGAGTTGGGCAGCAGCTCTCGGAGGCACTGATCAATAAACATCTAAGAGACGAGAACCGTTACCCTGAGAATGTCGGCTTTTACTGGATGGCAAACGATATCATGTGGGCTGATGGAGAAGGTATGGCACAGATAATGAGCCTGCTCGGGGTTGAACCTATCTGGCTCAGCAACGGTAACCTGAAAGGGTTCAATGTTATTCCACTTAAGAAACTGGGCAGACCCAGGATTGATGTTACTATAAGGGTTTCAGGAATCCTCAGGGACAACTTCCCGAACTGCCTGGAGATTATAGATGAAGCTATCCAAGCTGTAGCCTCTCTTAATGAACCTGAGGAAATGAACTATCCGAGAAAACACAGCCTAAGGATGATTGAAGAAGGAGCAGATTTCAGGGAAGCTACCTTACGGATTTTTTCAAGCAAACCCGGAACCTATTCGGCAGGGGTGCAGCTCGCTGTTTATGCAAGTGCCTGGAAAGACGAGAAGGACCTTGCAGACATCTTCCTTTACTGGAATGGCTATGCTTACGGAAAAGATGTAAAAGGAAAAGAGGCTCACATGCAGCTTGCTTCCAGCCTGAAGACTGTTGATGCCACATTTAACAAAGTGGTCAGTGACGAGTATGACTTACTTGGCTGCTGCTGTTATTTCGGGACTCATGGAGGGCTCACGGCTGCTGCAAAACATGCCTCGGGAAAAGAAGTAAAGGTCTATTTCGGAGATACGAGAGAGCCCCAGCATGTTGAAGTCCGGGACATGGCAGATGAGATACGCAGGGTGGTGCGGAGCCGGCTCCTAAACCCGAAATGGATCGAAGGCATGAAACAGCATGGGTATAAGGGTGCACAGGATATATCTAAAAGAGTTGGAAGAGTCTACGGCTGGGAGGCTTCCACGCAGGAAGTGGACGACTGGGTCTTTGATGATATCACAAAGACATTCGTCCTCGACGAAGAAATGCGCAGGTTCTTTGAAGAGAAAAATCCCTATGCCCTTGAAGAGATGGCACGCCGACTCCTTGAGGCGCAGTCAAGAGGACTATGGAACCCCGATCCTGAACTTCTGGAAAAGCTGAAAAACTCTTACCTTGAAATAGAGAGCTGGATGGAAGAGCTGGCAGGAGAAGGAGAGTTTCAGGGTGGATCTGTGAATATCGTGAGCTTTGAAGACGTTCCTGACTGGGATAAGAAAATGCAGGAAATCAGAAGAATCCTCAAATAAAAAAGGTTGCGGAATGAAAAACATAGCTTATCTTCTCCCTGTAATGTTACTCGTCTTCCAGCCGACAATAGCCCTTGCACAGGAGGAATTTGAGCTTGAAGAGATGACTGCATTCATGCTTCAGGTTCCGCATGGTGTGGAAGGGAACGGGCTTGCAGTAGGAGGCAGTAACCTTTCTGCACACGTTTTTTTTGAGAGCTATTATAATGGAAATATGAATGTGACTCTAGTGATCGATTTACCTGAGGGTTTCGTTCTCCGGGATACGCCTGTCCAGTCATTTTCTCTTCAGACCGAGTATGAAGACTGGTACAGGCTCGTTGATATTTATATTCCAGAGGATCTGCCTTCCGGAACCTACGATATAACTGCAACTGCAGTTGTTGACGTTGATGGAAACAAGCATACCATTGTTCGCAAAACGCAGCTCAGGGTTGCCTCAAAAGATGAAGTCGCAAATGAGATTTTAGTCTCCGGATTGATAATACCGTCAGATGAGGACGGATACGGAAACCCGAGCTATCCTTCTAATACTCTTATTATTCGGGAAACATCTCCTGTTCTCAAAAAGCTTCTAAAGGTTACAGACCTCCAGATCAACAGGGAAGAACTTACTTCAACCTTCATTGGAGTGGAGATTTCAAACAAAGGAAACAATACGGTACCAGTTGTAGTTACCTATGATATTCTTGACATCAATACAGGGGAACCTGTAAAAGCCTTCAAACCGACGCTGATGGGGATGAAAGCAGATACCTTCTGCTATGCCGCATTAACACTTCCTCCTGACTCAAATTCACTTGTAAGCCTCCCACTCTATATTTCGGATAATGCAATGGGAGGAGATTATCTGCTCAGAGTAGAAGTTAAACTCACAGGCAGTGACTGGGTTGCAACAACCCGGAATCAAAAAATAACTGCAATCTCAAGGAAATGGGGGCCTATAATGATTACATTTGCCTCCACAGTGCTCGGACTGACCGCAGTCAGCCTCTTCTTCATAAAGTCAAAAGAGATAATGAGCAGGTTTAAAACCCGTAACCTTGTGCTTATTTCCCTTTTTGGCACAGTTTCTTTTGCAGCCATAAACCTGCCGATGACAATCCTGTGGGAGCTATCCCATGCCATATTCGGGCCTTTCAGTTTCCTATTTACCGGGCTCTTTTATGAGATCCTTCTTTACATGCTTATTGCCTCACTTGTTGTCCTGATCCCAAAACCTGGAGTGGTTAGCCTTTTTACGATGGTCAGGTTCCTTCTTGGAGGCTTTATAACCGGGAGTTTCACCCCGATTAGTTTTATAACGCTTTCTGTGAGTGCGGTGATTCTGGAGGTTATGATGTATACTGCAGGTATAACCGGCAAAAACCCTGATCCGGGAAACAGGTTGCGGGTGGGGATGGTGTGCGGAATTGCGGATATGATCAGCGGCTATGTCTCTTTCAGCGTTTGGATGGTGCTTTATCGGCTATTTTATAGCAACTGGTACATAATGGCGAATATCCTGATAGACGGGTTTCTCTACACTTTCATAGGAGCCTGGTTCGGAATAAGCCTGGGAAACAGACTGAAAAAGGTGGCAGAATAAGGTTGGAGAATAAAAGTAGCAAAGTCAGGGTGGTACAGTGGGAGATGATATCAGAAAACAGAATAAGGGCGGTACAATAATAGAGATCAAAGATTTGTGGTACACATATCCGGGTAGATCGGAACCGACTTTGAAAGGAGTCAATCTGAAAATAGAGGAAGGAGAATTCGTCCTCCTGACCGGACCTACAGGCTGTGGGAAGAGCACTTTACTCAAAACACTTAACGGCATAATTCCGTACGAATCCGAGGGAATATTTTCAGGCAGCATAAAAATCATGGGGACAGAAATCGGTGATTTAAACCAGGTAGAGCTTTCAAGGAAAGTAGGGCTTGTCTTCCAGAATCCTGATGACCAGATCTTTTCTACAACTGTTGAAGACGAAGTAGCCTTTGGACTTGAAAACCTCTGCATAGAAAGAGAAGAGATTGATATAAAGGTAGGAGAAGCTCTCCGGACGGTAGGAATGCTAGAACACAGGCTGAGTTCCACGAATGCCCTTTCAGGGGGTCAGAAGCAGAGGGTCTGCATTGCAAGCATGCTCGCGATGATGCCTGAAATCCTTGCCATGGACGAACCTGTAAGCCAGATGGATCCTGCAGGCACACAGGAAATACTGAACACTGTTAGGGAGCTCAACAAGAGAATGAAGATAACCATTTTGCTGGTTGAGCACAGGCTGCACGAAATTGCACCTTTTGCAGATAGAATCGTCATAATGGATAACGGAAAAATAATTTTCGACCAGCCTGCCCACGACGCTTTTGACCATTTGGAGATATTTCACAGGCTGGGTCTTCGGGTTCCCGTGCCTGTCGAGCTCTGCCATACCTTGGGGATAAAGGCGAGACCATTCAGTGCTGAGGAAACGTTTCCTCTGTTGAATAATAGAGATTTTAAAGAAAAAACAGAGAGATACATAACACATCCTGATCCAAAAAAAAGAACCAATCATGAGGGCTGCTCTGCAGAAAATAACGAACTTTTGATTTCACTCCAGAATGTGTGGTCTGGATATGATAAAAACCGGATGGTGCTTAAAGGCATAAACCTGGAAATATGCAGAGGTGAAAGGGTTGCAGTTATGGGCACAAACGGATCGGGTAAATCAACTCTGCTTCTAAATCTTGCATCCATACTTAAGCCGTATAAAGGAAGCATAAAGATTTTTGGAGAAGATACAAAGTTAAAAAATTCGTATTCTTTTGCAGGCAGAATAGGGTTCGTATTCCAGAACCCGGATCTTATGCTTTTCTGCAATTCAGCCGAGGAAGAGGTGATGTTTGGACCTGTTCAACTAAAGTTAGAAAATATAGAGGAAAGGACAAGGATCTCCCTGGAAGCGATGTCAATTTTAGATATCAAGCAGGATCTTCCCCAATCTTTGAGCAGAGGTCAGAGATTAAGGACAGCTATTGCCTCAGTACTTTCTATTGACCCAGAGCTTGTCCTTCTGGATGAACCTACAACAGGGCAGGATAGAGAAAATATAGAGCAGATGATGGATTATCTCAAAAATAAAGGTTACACACTTGTGTTCTGTACCCATGATATTGAGATTGCAATGCTTTATGCCACAAGAATTCTTGTGATGAGCGAGGGTCAGATTATAGCGGATGGGAAGGGAAGAGATGTCATAAAGAATACAGATATCCTCAGGAAAGCATCTCTTACCCAGCCGCCTGTTGTTGAGATTGCTAGCTATCTTGGAATTAATGCCTTTTCGATAACAGAACTTGTAGAGATGCTGGCTAATAGAAGTTGTGAAGTAGTGGAATGTTGAAGAACAGGTGGCTGAAGTGATAATATGATAGGAGTCAGATCAATTGCAGAGCCAACAGTCAAAGACACTATAATTCACAGGATGGACCCCAGGGCAAAGATCCTGATTTTGATATCAGTTGCTTTTGTAGCGGTAATACTTGACAATCCTGAGACCATGTTTTTGATGTTTCTGATCGTACTTTCCGGTTTTGCACTCGCAAGGATGCCTGCAATAAAACTCAAAACCCTTGCAATATTGCTCATACTTTTAATCTGGGGAACTGTCTATTCCCAAGCCCTGTTTTATTCCCAACTTCCTAGGACTGTGATTTTTACCATAATCCGCCCTGATTTTCCGGTTCTGGGCTGGATGACAAATGGAGGACTGTTCGTATATGCAGAAGGGCTTCAGCACGGCGCAATTCAGGGTTTGAGATCTGCTACAATCATGTCCCTTGGACTATTGATGTGCTGGACTACGGATTCAAGAGACATGTTAAACGGCCTTGTAGGACTCAGTGTCCCTTATAGCGTGGCTTTTATGGTGGTAACAGCAGTCAGGTTCCTTCCAATAATAATCACCGAAGTGACCACTGTAATAACAGTCCAGAGGCTCAGGGGTTTTAGTCCTAAAAGGTTTGGATCAGGAATTATCAAAACCTCGCTCAATATATTGACCCCTACCCTGTCAAATTGTGTAAGGAGGACAGGTACACTTGCTGTTTCTATCCAGAGCAGAGCTTTTCGAGCTAATACAGAAAGGACATACCTCAAAAAACTGGAATTTTCGAATTTTGACAAAGCAGTTGTTATGTTCTACATTTTTGCAGCATTAAGTATTGTGATAATAAAGTTTCTTTACAACATGTATACAAGTGGAATTTACTACAATTCAAGCTTAAGACCTGTTTATGCAATTGCCAGGGGATACCTATGATAGAGATTAAAAAATTATCCCGATCCTTCGGGAATCTGCTTGCTGTAGATAACCTGAATCTGGATGTTGGGAATGAGATATTTGGACTTCTGGGTCCCAATGGGGCAGGCAAGAGTACGACAGTTATGATGCTTACAACCCTGCTAAGACCGAGCAGTGGCACCGCAAAGGTCTGCGGATATGATATTGTTAAGGATTCAAAGAAGGTAAGGTCAAAAATAAGCTATGTTCCCCAGGATATGGCAGTGGACAGAAAGCTGACAGGTAGGGAGAATGTGATGCTTTATGCAAAACTTTACGGAATTCCTGATAGGAATTCAAAGGTAGACGAAGTGATCGAAATGATGGGGCTTTCGGACCGCGCAGATGATCTTGTGGCAAAATACTCTGGAGGAATGAGGCGGCGCCTTGAACTCGCCCAGGCGCTTGTGCATAATCCTGAAGTCCTGTTTCTTGATGAGCCCACCCTTGGTCTGGACGTAGGCGGCAGAAAAAAGATCTGGGAACACATTAAAATGCTGAAAGCCGAAGGAATGACTATTTTCATGACAACACATTATTTGGAAGAAGCAGAAAAATACTGTAATCGGGTTGCTATTATTGACAAAGGAAGAATAACAGCTATCGGATCTCCTGAGAATCTTGTAAGCTCAGCAGGAGAGAATGCATCTCTCAATGACGTTTTTCTAGAAAAAGTCAAAACTCCTGAGGAGCAGGCAGGGTTTAATTCCACACAGTTCAGGAATCTTCTGAGGCGGAGATAATGAAAGCAATATACTACTATTTTGAGAGGGATTTTGTAAAATGGTTGAGAGGAAGAGTAACTGTTATTTCTTCGCTTGTAATGCCTGCAGCCTGGCTTGTATTTGTTGGGCTTGCCCTGCCCACAAAGTTTACTGATAATTATCTTCAATTTATCACTCCTGGCATCCTTGTTATGACAACCCTTTTTTCTTCCCTTCAGGGAGGATCGCTTATGATTTTCGATAAAATACTGGGTTTTTTGAATAAATTCCTCGCAATGCCTTCCCCGAGAGAAAGTATGCTGTATGGAAAAATCCTCTTTATCAGCGTAAGAGGATTACTTCAGGCGACCGTGATCCTGTTGATAGCTGCGTTTCTTGGAGTAAGGATATTGAAACCTATACATATAGTTCTGATATATCTAACACTATTCCTGTTTTCGGTTTTTTTCTCTGCCGTCTCAACCATGATAGGACTGTATTTGAGTGACCATGATAGCTACGCAGCCGTGAACAGCATGATCAGCATGCCCCTGTTTTTCACGAGTAGCGCACTTATGCCCTACGAAGTTATGCCTGCCTGGTTGAGGACACTGGCAAAGCTTAATCCAGTGAGCTATGCAATCGACAGTGTAAGAATGCTGTTTGAAGGAGGAATACCTGTTAACGGGATCATCGGCCTTGCTATAGGAGCCGGGATTATGGTGCTTCTTGGAACGTATCAGTTCAGAAAGGCAGTTGTGTGAAAAAGAGAGAATCAAGGAAAAAAGCACTTTCCTTATAGCCTAAGAAATATCTCCTTTGATCCCGAAAACACTTGAAATTAATATAAGTTAAGGGCTTCAGCCAGCCAATATAAAGACATTTCACTTGACTGGCCTGCTCGGCTCAGCTCGCACTAATAACTTCTGAAGTAGTCCTCTTGATTGATGACTATTATAAATTAATCCCTTTTGAACGAAAGAAGTGAGAGAAAAGGACAGCGGGTTGTTGCGATGTAATCGCAACCCCACGTAAATCTCTGATTATATTTGATCCCAATACACAACTCCAGGATCAAAATTTTCTAATACTCATGTTGATTGCAACTTCAGCAATATCAGCGCTGTATTCCGAAACACGCCTGAGACTCTCCAGGATCATACTAAGCTCGATATTGCCTGAACCATTGCAATCCTGCGGCTCCAGAGAAACCCCGAACTGGGAGACTTTTTTGGCTTCTACAACAATTTTATTAATAGCCTGCGGATCTTCTTCAGTCATTGAGCCTATTGAACTCTCGAAAACTTTGAAGGAGAGATCAGCCATCTTGAAGATTGGGTCATCTGCGCTGACCCCGGAGTCCATTTTAAGGACATTCCTGGAGATCCTGACAGCATGGTCTCCTACACGCTCAATGCATTTTGTGATAAGCCTGTATCCCAGGCAATCTCTGGGATGCCTGATTCCTATCTTTTCAGAGAGTTCGATATCCTCGATTGAAGCTTTAAGCTGGCGGACGGAAAGAAGATAAAAGCGGTCCACATCGTCATCCCTCTGGATGACATCCTCGGCAATCTCGACATTGTGATCCCTGAGGGCAGACATGGAGTCTTCAAGCATGGAAAGCACAAGCCCATACATGTTTTTGATTACCCGGCTAAGAGGGAGGTCATTGTAGTTGAGAAGGCACTGGAAGACCAGCTCATTCCGAGATTCTTCCACAAGCTCAAGCCCTATTAGTTTCTGGCGCACGGAATCTTTGATAAACTTGCGATCATAGGCACTGAAACCTTTTTTTGTAGTCAGCCTGATAACGTCATAACCCACAAGATAATGAGAAATAAGAATCCTGAGATTATTTTCTGCACTGTCTGAGTGAACATAATCGATTGTAGCCTTAAGAGCTGAATGTTCCTTTGAGACCGCGCTGGAAGAAACAAGCAGGGTTCTATTGGGCATGGGTGTAAGAGTAAGGGTGTCCCCGGCTTCAAGCCCTATATCCCGGACCCATTTTATGGGGAGAGACACAATATAAGTAGAATTTCCGGTAAACTGAACTTTTCTTTTATCCTTGGTAATAAGTAAACCCCCTGAGGGTGTTCTAATTAATCCTGAAGAAACTATATAGAGGAAAGTAATATATAAAGGTATCTTGAAAATAGGACGCTAAAGTAAGAAATAAAATTTGATAATCTTGTCTAATTACCATATATAGGACCATCATTCAATAACAGAAAAACATAGACTTTCATTGAAAATCCGATACAGAGTCAGGCACAAAACTGATTTATGGGAAAGCGTTTTTTCCTTGAAAACTCTTTTTTAACTAGTATAAGAGACCATGTACATAGTCTGGTTGTTAATCTACAGGTAAACTGGTAAGAACTAATTAGTTTTGATGAAAAATGAAAAGATGGAAAAGGGTATAAAAAGCCATCTGGAAAGACATGGGTTAAGAAACGCAATTGAAAGACTGGATTAATAAACGGCACATTGAAAGGCCTGGGTTAATAAACGGCATAAAGGCCCGGGTTAATAAACGGCATATTAATTGTAAAATCAGACTAATTCATATAATGTAAAGAAAAGTAATAATAAAAGTAAAAAGGGATGATTAAAGAGAAAATCAGGACTAAGATCCAGCTTATATTTTATCTTTTTATACCGGAAGTTTCCCGGTTTCTACCCTGTTCATGTAGCTCCTTTTGAACTCAACGTATTGCTCAGCGAGTTTTTCTGCTTCCTGCTGGCTCAGGACATTTCGAGCTATTTCAAACACTTTATTTTCCTCTTCTTTTACATGATGGTCTATACTTTGCTTTAGTTCACTGAGTTTAGAAGTCCAACTTTCATCCCATTCTTCCATAACTTCCATCTCAGAGATCAGGGCTTTTGCCTCATTGTGTTCTTTATAGGCTTTAGCAATAAGGTCACGTAATTCATCTGCTTCTTCAAGCCTTGGATAGAGGAATTTTTCTTCCCCTATCATATGAGGCTCAGCCCTAATCTTTATATTAAGAAAAGACACTTTTGAACTATCAGCCACTGCTTGCTGGAGAAGTTCAGCCAACTGGTCATGCTCCTCTTTCAGGATGGTATAAATTGTTTCCATACTTCCCCCTCTTTTAGTACAAAGAAGTTAGGCAGGTAACCGTATAAATAGGTAACTTGTATATCCAATTTATTTAAATAGTAACAACAATGGGAATAATTTATGAAATTTTTCTTAAATGTTCTGTTTTTATGTATTGGAAGGAAATAAGATCTCTAGGAATGCTTAAGTAGTGTATAAGATAACGATTATCTTACAATATGAAATATAAGGGATTAAGAAAACTCTAAGATGGTTAACGACAAAATAATACGAAGTAGAAAAAGAGAAATAAAGAGAGTCGGCTAAGTAGCACCATATCTGGATACCGACAATCTATTTTTAGTTTACTTTTTAGTTTTTAAGGCATGGGATGCTGCTGTTTAAAAGTCTTTGAGAAATCAAGGTACTGCTGAGCTATCTGTTGTGCTTTGTCTTCACTAATTACTCTCTGAGCCTCTGGAAATACCTTATTTTCTTCCTCTTCTACGTGGTGACTTACAGTTTCATCCAGTTCCTTGAGCTTGGAAATCCAGTTCGAACTGCTTGGGTCCATGCTTTCCAGTTCTGACAATACGGATCTTATTTCGTTATGTTCTTCATAGGCATGATTGACAAGCTCACGTAATTCTGATTTCTGTTCAAGCAGTGGATAGAAAAGTTTTTCTTCTCCCATGATATGAGGATCGAGTTTCGCCTTTATCTTGAGGAAACTCTCCTTTGAGCTATCGCGCATTGCCTGCTGTGTAAGGTCAGCTACTTGCCTGTGTTCTGCTTTTAGTATATCGTAAATTGTTTCCATACTTCCCCCCCTCGTTCGAGGTATAACAAAGTATTATTTTTTTCAAAAATATAAAAATATAACCACAGAGCCTAATTTATAAAAAAAGTAGCGTCAAAAGCAAGGACTTATTCTGTTTTATCACTCTCTTAGGATTTATTGGAAAAAGTAAATATTGGAAAAGGTAGATGGTTCAAAAATTTTGTATCTCTTCGGACAACACCCAGATTTCGCCTTCGCAATCGGGAAAGATATCGCCCTTTTCCAGCCAGACAGTCTCACCCGTTTTGTAGCAGGAGTGATAGCCTGAAATTTCAACTTTCGTGCCTGCTTTGTGAGGCTTCCATTCATCAATCATGTCTTCGGAGATTGTCGGCAGACCTGGTTTTTCTTTCCCGGGTCTGTACCTGAACACACTCAGGCTTCCGTCTCTTTCAAGATAAGCAACTTCAACTTCTCCCAGACTCCGGATCCCGTCATTTCTCAATAAAAGGAAAATATCATCCTGCGTTGGGGTGTGTTTCTCAAGTTCCTTCGAATCAAGAATCCCATTACTTATTATCTTTACAGGACTACCTTCAGTCAAATCTTCATACCAGGAGAACTTATTCGCCAGAGCGTTCTGTACTCTGTAAAATACCATAATGGTTGCAATTCCGAAAACCGACCATAAAATAGCAACATCAGGATAAATCATAGGGTCTCCCATAGCTGACCCAAGCGCAATAATAAGCAGAAGGTCAAAAGAAGTTAGCTGATGGATTGCCCTTCTTCCTAAGAAGCGCATAAAGATAAGTGCAAAAATAAACATGAAAGCTGACCTGACAATTATTTCAAGCAGGAAATGCCAGGGAGCATCGGCTATAAGAATCCTTGTTATTTCGAAGACCTCTATGGAAGATTCTGCCATATCTGGTAATAAAGGCGTAGAAGGGCTTAAAAGTTCTTATTTATATGATTAAGCCAATATTGGAGGTAGAAATTAAAACATCATCAGCAAAAGATAAGATGAACTTTTCTAAAATAAAAGGTCTTGAGAAAAATGAAAATCTCCACGCTGAGATAACAGAAAAGAAACAAAAGGAGGATTATTTAAATCCTCTTCAATAAAATATAATCAACCGAGATTTTTGCAGAACTTTGAATTCGTCCTGTACATCAATCATATCTGCCGTATTTTTCTGCTGCATCTACCATAGCCATTAGCTTTACAGGCGGCGCATTTACAGGGAATTCACACCCAGGAGAAAGAATATACCCTGATGGAGATTTTATACCTTCTTCGATATTCTGCCTGCAGATTTCCAGAAGTTCTTCATATGAACTGGTAAGGAAAAGTGTAGGATCGATATTACCGCAGATAACGTCATGTTCTCCAAAAGCTTTAATCTGATTCTTGATAGGAGTTTCCGGTCCAAAAAGCCAGAAATATTTTCCTGACCAGTTCAGCTCTTCTCTTAATTTCCTATAATATGGAATGTTCAGGTTCTGATTAGCACATGGGTGCATGAGCATAGCATGTATTCCCAGTTCTTTTGCATGGGTATGAACTTTTTTCATGTATGGGTACGCAAATTCTTCAAACATCTGCGGAGGAATCATATTATTTGACTCGGACGGCCCTCCGTCAAAAGGCAGCAGACTTTCTGAGCCATATTTATTTGCAAAATAATCTAGAGCGTTGATGAACATATCACTTACTTTATCGAGTAAAAGATGCACGGCTTTTGGTTCCATGATAAGCCATGTTAAAAATTCAGATGTATCTGCAACAACCGAGGCAGCGGTAAAATTACTGCCTGTCTGTACGGTAACCGGCATTCCGAGTTCAAAGCATCTGGCTGCAACCCGGTCTGCTATTTTGTATGCACCAGGCAATTCTTTTTCAAAATCCGGGACTTCAAGTTTTTCGATGTCTTCTATAGTTTTCACAGGATGCTCGGTTACGTAAGGGGCACCCTGCCCTTTTCTATAAGGAAAATCGATTTTCCCACCAAATTCCCATGCTCCACAGGATGCATATCCATACATCGGAGTCTGTTCGTAACCATGAAGCCGCATGGATGCAAACTGTGCCTCAAAACATTTATCCCCATCGGCATAAAAATCTCCAAGTGATATACCTGTAATATTTGAGGAATATCCCTCTACAAACGGGACTACCGGAATACGGTCAGGCTTTTGTCCTGAAATAAGCGCTGCCATACGTTCTGATGATGTCATTCGTTGTGCCGTAGTATTATCCCCTGTTATTTTTCTTCAAGGTATATAACTTAAGTCATAAATATATACCGAAAAGTAGCAATTCAAACAGGTACACAGGAGATTTTCGTACATTTTCGATCTAATAGATTACGTCACAAACCAATCGAAAAGAATAACCTATCCAGAGAATATGAGTCGAATGAGCAATTCTAAAAAAATAGCGATCTAATAATAATCAATTTTTTGAAATATCAAATTTTTGAAAGTCAAAGTTCTAAAAAATTAAAATGTAAACTGCGCCCTCAGTATATTGTGATTTTTCTGTGACCTCTGGAAAGCCTGTATTAATTTTTCAATCCAACCGCATAAGTTATAGCCTTTCCAAAACCTGAAAAGGCTTTTATTCTCTAAACCCAAAGTATGAAATGAATAATTTTCCGTAAATATTATTTCTGGGGATTTTTGGTTAAACGTTAAAAGAGCTTCACAGGGAGGTAAAGCCGTATTGTCCGACATATTGCCCTTGGAAATCAGTCACTACTTATAAATATAGACCAGTGGTTTCAGGTAAGAGATATTTATTTCCCTTACGTTGGACAGGAAAACCACCTGATGGGACATTTCCATAGAATAGGAATCTATACTGACGGAAAGCTTTCCTGGATCAATGAAGAAAATTGGGAGAGAAAGCCTGCGTATAAGAGCGATACTCTTGTCTCCGAGAATTGGGCTTTAAGTAATGAACTGGGGATCGAACTGCTTTTGGAAGAAAGCGTGTATTGTGAAGACAATATATTTCTCCGGAAGATAACAATTAAAAACCTGCAGAAAAATTCCCGAGAGGTTCGACTTTTTTTTAATCACGATTTTCACCTATACGGAGACGGCGTAGGAGACACTGCAATATATCAGATGGACCATAACGTTATCGTTCATTATAAACGAGCCAGGTACTTTCTTATAGGCATTCTCAAAGCAAACAATAAGGAAGATATGGTTGCTGATATCGACGATTATGCTATAGGCTATGCTGAGAAAGACGGGTTAAAAGGTACTTATGTGGATGCGGAGGATGGAGTTCTCTCAAAAAATCCAGTTGCTCAGGGTTCAGTAGATTCAACTGTAGGAATTAGCCTGCAACTTCAGGGCAGCAGCACAGAGGTCATTTACTATTATATGACAGCTGGAAAAGATTTTAAAGATGTCTATAGGCTTAATGATAGCGTTATGGAACTGGGACCTGAAAATCTTCAGAAGCATACAGAAGAATATCAGAGGAACTGGGTAAACAGTCAAAGAATTGATCTTTCAGGGCTTGAACCTCGGCTTGTGGATTTATATAAAAGATCCCTTCTGACAATAAAGACCCAGACTGACGCAAATGGAGCTATAATAGCAGCAAATGACTCTGAGAATATTCAATTTAATCGAGATACCTATAGTTATATGTGGCCCAGAGATGGGGCTTTTGTGTCAATTGCCATGATAAATGCAGGTTTTCCTGAGTTTACCAAACCCTTTTTCAGGTTCTGTAAAAATGTAATCTGGTGGGCTGGATGTTTATTGCACAAATATAACCCTGACGGCACTCTGGGAAGCAGCTGGCTTCCCTGGGTTACATATGGAGAACCTTCGCTTCCGATTCAGGAAGATGAGACTGCTCTTGTTATCCACGCTCTCTGGAAATATTATGAAGCTACCGGTGATATTGAATTTATAAAGGAGGTATATGAACCTCTGGTAAAAAATGCTGTTTTTTTTATGGATGATTATAAGTATCCAAATGATATTCCCGTTGAAAGTTACGATCTCTGGGAAGAACGAAAGGGAATTTTTACCTTTACCGCATCTGCTGTTTACAGAGGACTTCTCTCAGGAGAGAAACTCAGCCGTTTAGTAGGAGACAAAGAAACTTATAAAACATGCATATTGCGTTATTCAAAATTGAAAAAAGCAATATTAAAGGAGCTTTATGATGATGAACACGGTATTTTTTTGAGGGGTATAAATTATAAGAATCATAACATAAAAAATAAAAGTTTAGATCGGACAGTGGACAGCAGTGTATATGGAATTTTCGAGTTTAATTTACTCCCAGCAGATGAGCCTAGAGTGATGAGAACAATGAGAAACTTAGAGCAAAAACTTTGGGTTCCAGAAACTGGCGGTCTGGCAAGATATGAAAATGATTTTTATTATCGTCAAGAAGGCAGGACTAACAGCAACCCCTGGCTTATATGCACTCTATGGCTTGCGAAATGGTATATTGCAAAAGCAAAAGAAATCAAAGATCTAGAAAAGGCTCTTGAATTGATTAACTGGGTTGCAGATAATTCCCTTGAAACAGGAATTATGCCTGAACAGATTGATTCTCTTACAGGAGAACCACTTTCTGTCGCACCACTTACCTGGAGCCATGCTGAATTCGTGGATACAATTATCAGGTATCAAAAAAAGAAAAAAGCTCTTTATGAAAATTAAAAATTATTAAATGGGGGAAATAATGTGCAGGGGGAAGATTCAGAAGGAGAACAAAAGTTCAAATGCTCTGTTTGCCGTATGACGTTTGCAACACGAGCTGAGTATGAAAAACATATGAGAGAAAAGCATAATATGAAATTGCCTGCAAAAGAGTTTTGAGATCAGTTAAATGGAAATGCTTGTAATTTCACTGGAGAAGCACCTAAAAGAATGAATATTTTTGAATATTATTCAGGAGATAATATGAATACATGCGAAAATGCAAAAGTTCCGTATACTCTAGAGAATATCAAGAAATGTATGTGTCCAAAGTGTCCTGTCCAAGCTGACAGCAAATGTGCAATGAGTAAACTTGATAATTTAATGAAGAAATTTGAAAGTGGGAGAGAAGGTAATGTTCCTGAAAACCAGGACGTTCCAGGAATCTACTGTTCAACTGGTAGAGCTACCTGTCAGGATCTTTACCCTGAAGAACAATGTATATGCTATACCTGTGCTGTCTGGAAAGAATATCATCTGCAAAATGTAAAGCCGACAATGTATTTCTGCCAGAGAGGTAGAGCAGTTTGAAAAAAAGAATGAATAAATCCAGTTCAGAATTCAATATTGGGACTTACTTTGTTAAGCTGATAATAATAGTTTTAAATCTTTAATTGCCTGCATCTATGTTACATCTATGCTTAACTTACGATGTCTGCTGCGCTTGAGTTTTATATTTTAACTGCATAAGTCCTATGTATAAAAAATTCCTTTATTTTGGGGAATGGAAAACCAGCATTTAAGAAGAACGGGGATTCAAACTTGAAATTTATGAAAATAAAAGATTGATTTAAGGGTAATTCTACTTATTATTCTCTGATATATGGGGGTAGGCATAAATGACAGAATCGAATCAGAAAACTGGGGATAAGGAGCTTGTTATTACACGAGTTTTTGATGCACCACGGAATCTCGTTTGGAAAGCATGGACTGAACCTGAGCACGTAATGGAATGGTGGGGACCGAAAGGTTTCACTGCGCCTATTGTCAAGACAGATTTCCGCGTAGGAGGTAAGTCTTTATTGTGCATGCGATCGCCTGAAGGGGAAGACTACTGGAGTACAGGCATTTATCGAGAAATTGTCGAACCAGAGAAGATTGTTACTACCGATTCATTTTCAGATGCTCAAGGAAATGTAGTACCGGCTTCTCATTATGGGATGAGCGGAGACTGGCCTTCAGAGTTACTTGTGACGGTGACATTTGAAGAAGACGACGGTAAAACTAAACTTACTCTCCGACATGAAGGCTTTCCCGATACAGAAAATAGAGATCTGGCAAAAGCCGGCTGGAGCGAATCACTGGACAAACTAGCCGAACATCTGAGGAAAATTTAAAAGGAATCAAATCAGCGAAACATCAGGGAAATAATACATTCATTAAAAGGGTTAAGAGTGGGGAAATATGACAAAAAATAATCCTACTAAGATTACCGCAAAACCTGGAACGCAGGAGTTCATTATTGAACGAGAATTTAATGCTCCTCGTGAGCTCGTTTTTAAAGCATTTACAGATCCGGAACTTTATTTACAGTGGTTTGGCCCGCGAGGGTTCACAACAGAGCTTGAAACATTTGAGCCGAAAAATGGAGGATCCTGGCGATACATCCAGAGAGACCAGGATGGGAATGAGTTTGTGTTTCATGGAGTGAATCATGAAGTTACAGCGCCTGAGAGAATTATAAGTACCTTTGAATGGGAGGGACTTCCCGAAAAAGGACATGTAATCCTTCAAACCACACGTTTTGAGGAATTGCCAGGTAACAGAACCAGATTAATTGTTCAATCTGTTTTCCAGAGTGTGGACGATCGAGATGGAATGCTGCAGTCCGACCCCAACATGGAAGAAGAGATTAATGAGATGTATAATCGGCTCGAGGTGTTATTGGAAAAAATGAAAAAGTAAGAACTGACTTAGGGGAATCAAACAACTAATGTATACTATCTATAGAGGGTATGGGTGTAGATATAGAGGGTATGGGTGTAGATATAGAGGGTATGGGTGTAGATATAGAGGGTATGGATGTAGAAAAAAATAGTGAAGAGAATATACCTTCACAAAAATACAATTTTTTTCAAATTTTTCCAAAAAGAATACGAATCAGGATTAATATAATACTTTAAATAAAAACAAGTGCCCGGAGCGTGACTCGAACACGCGACCTCCAGATATCTCAGGAGATTAAAGACGCCTAATTTAATTGTCCCTATGAGTCTGGCGCCCCAACCATCTAGGCTATCCGGGCTTGCAACACACAAATGCACAAAGATCTATTAAAAGCTAACGATCGAAAGATGAAAAAACGGCCTCTCTTCATAAGTATTTGCGTGAAGAAGGCTATCTGAGAAAGAGAAAGGTGGGCATTCCGATTGCGTAGCAGATCAAACTGATCAGTGTACTCGATCAGTGTACCCGTTATGTTAGTCCTAACATAATAGGGGAATATATAATAAAAGAAATTATTGAGATATGGCCCGGAAAGCAAGGATATATATAATAAAAAAGTAATATAAATATGCTTTCAGACTGATTTTCAAAAACAGAGGAAGCAAAAAACCATATCCTGCGGGGGCTTCCGTCCGTTACGTTTCAGAATATTACTTTCTAGAAGACCTGAGATAAATATAATTCTAGATAAATATATATGAATGAATTGTAATGGATGATCATAATAGATTTCCGGTTAAAAAAGCTTATAGAGGGCATTTTCATAGGGCTTCTCCCGTGCGAATGGTCCCTTAAGACTTAAAGACTGAATATTGCTGACAGAACTGCCATTTACCGCATTTCTGAGAAATTTAGTCTTCACAGGTTAATTCCAACATTCAATTCATACTTTATCGATAACCCCAGAATTTCTAATAATATCTCTTAAAACAGCCAGCGAATCCGGATAAATATCAGTCCTGAAAAAGGACAATTTTGTTTTCAGGTTCGGAAGGCTGTTAGAAAGAAGAAACCTGATACTGACATTTCACAATAAAGATTTAACTTACTTAAATACCTGAATCAGAACCCAGATGAGGAAATCCAATGAAAATAAAAGCAAATCTCATATCCGGAAGAACCGCCGACCAGGGAGCACATCTGGAAGCAAAGACTCACAAAGGCTATTTTGATGCATGTGCTTACTGCGAACTCAGTCCTGCTGACCTTGAGAGGCTTGGCGCCTCAGAGGGAAGCAGCCTGAAAGTTACCACCGAATTTGGGGATGTGGTGGTTTTTGCAAAGGCAAATGAAGGAAACCCTGATGGTCTTGCCTTTATCCCTATGGGTCCCTGGGCAAATGCGGTGTTGAGCCCTGATACACATGGCTGCGGAATGCCCGGATTCAAAGGCGTCCCTGCGGAAATTGAAGTTACGGATGAGAAACCACTGGACATGAAGTCCCTGATGAAAAAGTACAGGGAAGCCTGAAGTCCGATGGAGCAAGAAATTTACATTTCCAATTAAATCCGGGAAATCGGAAAAAATCGGAGGAAAAATATGCCAGTAATTAAAGACGCAGTCTGCTCCCTCTGCGGGTCACTCTGCGACGATATCACAGTCACTGTTGAAAATAACAAGGTCACAAAAATCGAAAACGCCTGTATTCTAGGACACAGCAAGTTTGTAGGTATGCTCGAACACGACAGAATAGAAACTCCTATGATCAGGAAAGATGGGGAGCTTGTCCCGGTCTCTTATGAAGAAGCGATTGAAGCTGCCGCAAAAATTCTGGTGAATTCTAAGAGAACGCTTTCTTACGGCTGGTGTTCTACTTCCTGTGAAGCGGTCAGCAGGGCTATCCAATTAGCCGAAGAAACAGGCTCAGTCATTGACTCTACAGCAAACGTATGCCACGGACCAACAGCGCTTGCTGCCCAGGAGAAAGGGGCTCCCTCAGCCTCTCTTGGGGAAATAAAGAACAGGGCAGACGTAATTATATTCTGGGGCTGCAACCCGGTACATGCTCACCCGAGACATATGGTCCGTTACTCAAGCTTTTCAAAAGGGCTCTTTACCGAGAAAGGGCGGAAAGGCAGGAAAATGATAGTTGTCGATGTCAGGAAAACTGACACTGCAAAACTGGCTGACAATTATGTAGAGATAGAACAGGGATCGGACCTGCTTCTGGTTACTGCCCTTCGCTCAATTGTAAACGGGCACGAAGATGTCGTCCCGGAAACCGTCGCAGGCGTTCCTAAGGCTAAAGTTGTTGAACTTGCAGAGACTCTGAAAAACGCAAAATTTGTCTGTATTTTCTTCGGGATGGGAGTAACACAGTCACGTTCCAAGTACAAGAACGGGGATGCTATGTCCTCTTTAATTTCAGATCTTAACCAGCACACAAAAGCTGTAATGATCGGTATGCGCGGGCACTATAATGTCACTGGTTTCGGGCAGGTTGCAACCTGGGAGACCGGTTTCCCGATGGCAATCGACTTTTCCAGAGGATATCCTTACTATAACCCTGGAGAAACCGGGGCAAATGATCTTCTTGTGCGTGAAGAGCCGGACGCTGCAATAATTGCTGCAGCTGATGCAGGAGCTCATTTCCCTCAGAAAGCAGTCAGGCATCTTGCAAAAATCCCTGTAATTCAAATTGACCCATACCCTAACCCAACAACTGAAATTGCAGATGTAGTCTTCCCGGCAGCTGTTGTGGGAATAGAAGCCGAGGGAACTGCTTACCGTATGGATGCAATTTCTCTCCGCATGAAGAAATTAATTGAATCAAAGTTCAAGACCGACGAAGAAATAGTAAAAGACCTGACCGCAAAAGTCAGGGAATTGAAAAGAGGTGCATGAAGATGTCGGAAATCCTGATTAAAAACGCAAATGTCTGCGACCCTGCACAGGGAATTAACTGCGAGACAATGGATATCTGCATAAAGGACGGCAAGATTGTAGAAAGCGTCTCCGCAAATGTAAAGGTTATCGATGCCAAAGGAAGGCTCACAATGGCAGGAGGTTTTGACGGGCACACTCATAGCGCAGGCAAAATTAACGTAGGACGTTTCATTAATCCAAACGATGCAAGGAAGAATCTCGTACCCGGACTTTCGGGACAGGTTGCACGTACCGAAAAGACAAGAGCACAGGTAGGATACAACACTCCCAACACCTATGCAATCGGGTACAGGTACGCAAAACTTGGGTACACAACTATATGTGAAGCTGCAATTCCCCTGCTTGCTGCAAGGCACACTCATGAGGAGTTCAAAGAAATCCCGATTCTGGACAAAATGGGGCTCTCCCTTTTCGGAAGCAACTGGCAGGTCATGGAGTATATACGTGACAAGGAACCTGAAAAGTTGGCAGCATACATTGCCTGGGGTCTCAGAGCTTCAAGAGGCTACGGAATAAAAATCGTAAATCCTGGAGGAGGAGAAGCCTGGGGATGGGGAAAGAACGTGAGCGGACTCTATGACCCTGTCCCGAACTTTGATGTAACTCCTGCCGAAATTCTGCTGGGGCTTGCTGAAGTTAACGAACGTCTGAACCTTCCCCATTCCGTACATGTGCATTGTAATAACCTCGGAAAACCAGGGAATTATGAAACTACCATAGAAACCATGAAGCTCTTCGAGAAAGTTAAACCTAGCCGGGATCGGCAGGCTCTCCACGTAACTCACGTGCAGTTTAATGCCTATGCAGGTACCTCGTGGAGGGACTTTGAGACAGGAGCTCCCATGGTTGCAGATTATGTGAACGGAGCAGACCACCTGACTTTTGACCTTGGACAGGTAATCTTCGGTCCTGCAGTAACCATGACCGCAGACGGACCTGTGGAATATGCAAATGCAAGAATGCTGCACGAGAAATGGAGCAACCAGGATATTGAACTGGAAGACGCATCCGGTGTCGTACCTCTGTTCTACTCTCCAAAGAGCTTTGTAAATGCCGTGCAGTGGGCAATTGGTCTTGAACTTGCTCTGCTCGTGAAGGATCCCTGGAAGGTTATGTTTACAACTGACAGTCCAAACGGTGGTTCTTTCGTGAACTATCCTGAAGCTTTTACCTACCTCATGAGTGCAAAAAGAAGGGAGGAAGTCATTTCCGGCTTTTCCAAGATGGCGCTTGATAGGATGGTACTGCCCGGAATTGAGAGGGAACTGGATTTCTATGAGCTTGCAGTTATGACCAGGAGCACTCAGTCAAAGATGTACAGCAGGCCTGAAAAAGGAAATCTTAAGCCAGGTTCCGATGCCGATATCGCAATATATGATATCCTGCCTGGACAAATTGACCCCTCAACAGAGTATGAAAAGGTTAAGAAAGCTTTCTCAGGTGCCGCGTATACGCTGAAAGACGGGGAGATTGTCGTAAAAGACGGAGAGATAGAAGCCACTCCAAAAGGCAAGATCTACTGGGTAAATGCAAAAGTCCCCTCAACCATCGACAGCGCAATGCAAAAAGACATAGATGTCAAATTCAGGAAGTACTACACCGTGAGCAAAGCCAACTATATGGTTGAAGATATATACCTCCAGAGACCTGTTGAAATCGCCACGGAAGGGGTGTTCTAAATGCAGGTTGTAAAACTCTCCCTCAAAGAAGCCAATAAAATCCCAATCGAAGCCGATGACGTAAACCCTGACAATTTTGCAGGCAAGACTGAAGAGGAGATAAAGGCGATTAAGGTCTGGTATGGAAACGGCCAGTACCCTCTTGGCGATTTCTTCAATGTAAAGGTAGAAGGAAGCGACTCCGTTGAGAACACAAAGATTGTTTTCGAAGGCGATGTCTCAAGAGTAAAGCGCATTGGGCAGAACATGAGTGCCGGAGAGATAGAGATCAACGGCGATGTGGATATGCACTGCGGCTTTGGTATGAGAGGCGGGAAGATCGTAATTAATGGCGATGCTGACAGCTGGCTTGGCTGTGAGATGACAGGTGGAGAAATTACACTCAATGGAAATGCCTCTTACTACGTAGGGTCAGGTTACAGGGGAGAATCCTGCGGAATGCGTGGAGGGAAAATTACTATCAAGGGCAATGCCAAAGACTACCTTGGAGAACACATGTGCGGGGGAGAAATTCTCGTAAAAGGCAGTGTAGGCCTCCTTCCTGCAATCTCAAACAACGGCGGGAAAATAATAATTGAAGGCAATGCTACAATGCCTGCAAGTGAAATGAAGAGCGGTACGGTTATCATTAAAGGTGAAACTTTCGATCTCCTGCCATCCTTTAAAGAAGAAGGAACAGAGGAGTTTGAAGGGGTTACCTACCGGAAATTCACTGGCGATGTCAACGTCGGCGGAAAAGGTGTATTGCTGATAAAGTAAAAGCGACATATCTAACTGAAAATTAATAATTGAGAACTAATAAAACCCTCAAAAAGAATTAAGTCGGCGGATAAGATAATAAACGGGTTTAATTCCCAGAAAATTTTTCATCTTATCCGTTTCTTATCCACCCATACTGGATCTTAAAAGTAGAATTACTGGAATTGTCTGTTTTAAATCGGGGTCAAATTTGACTTTTTTGTTTCTTAAAATATTGAGTTTATATACTTCCTTCAGGATGATTTTTTAAGAAGATTTGCAATAATGTGCCAATCATTTTAACGAATTCGTATCAGATTTCATGAGCCCCAGTTCTTTATATCCACACAATGAAGAAGATCTGAAATGGGATAAGAAGGCTCGGTAAGGAAAGAGAAAAATGAACTGTAAAAAATTAAAGAATATAAAAGGGTAAAAGACATTACCCTCGCGTAAACATATCAACATCCTGTTGCTTCAGCTAACTGTCTCACCTGAGTACTGTCAGCAGTATTTCCAAAAACTATCAGCACATAGTTTTCGTTGCTCCAGATATAGGAGTACCTGGGAACAGATTTTCCTCCAGATGTTATATAATCAGTTATTCGGACAGCAGAATGTCCGTTAAAGGATTCTTCCACAAAGCGGGAACCATTCTGTAACGGCGGGAAGGAAGATTTGTATGCACCAATCAGGTTATTTGCAGCCTCGGCATCCTCAAGCTCGATTACATCCAGATAGAAGTCCGACCCGTTGTATCTGTACATCCCTTCGGACCCACCTAAGATTCCGGAAATATTCTCTGCGTTATAGTCATTTTTGATATCAGTTTCATTAAGAGGAAGGGACCCAACGTATTCGAAACCTGCGGGAAGGTTTTCAATTTCGCTAATATCAGCCGCAGTTCCATCAGGACTTACACTTGCTCCCGGGTTATCCTGCTCTGTTCCGTTATCATCTGCAGAATTATTGTCACCAACGCAGCCTGAAAACGCGATTATTAAAACCGCAAATACAGAAATTAAAGCCATACTTTTTTTCATAAATCTTCACCTTGATCTTCAAAAACCCTGAAAAACCAGACGGTTTATAGAATCAGGATTTCAGATTTAAAAGAATTGCCAGAACTAAGAAATCAGGAGATAAAAAGATATCTGTAAAAAGAAACCAAAAAAGAATTGAAAGAAAGAAGGGTTAGAAAAACCCTTCAATCAGAGAATTTAGTTGTTCCTCCTGACGAGGTAGACAACTGCAAGGAGTCCAACAAGTCCAAGGACAACTCCGAAGCCAGGAGTGCCTGGTTCTTCTTCAGCAGGAGTGTCACCTTCGTTTGGTTCCTCTACAGTGGTCTCTCCCGGTTCGGTTACGTTCTCTTCCCCAGGAGCGGTTACGTTGTCTTCATCAGTTACGTTGTCTTCATCAGTTACGTTGTCTTCATCAGTTACGTTGTCTTCATCGACCGGAGCTTCGGGTTCTTCGTCGGTTTCGTTACCTTCGCTGAGAGTTCTCTCAACGAATGGGTAATACCTGAGCTCGTTGGATGGGGTGTCAGCGATCTTGAAGAACATGCCTTCAGCGATTTCTTCTTCAGAGTCCCTGGTCAGAGTGAAGGAATCTTCATTGGTGATCCTGAGGCTCTCTCCCTGGATGGAAACGTCGTTAAGTTCGCCGAATTCATCGTCAGACTCAATGGTCATTGCATTTGCGTAGTCAATGAGCCAGAGACCTTCGATCTGGGCAATGCTGTCGACTGCACCCTGGAAGACCTGGTTGACATGTACTCTGAAGACAACAACATCGTCTTCATCCTCAATGTCATCAAGTTCGACTTCCCAGGTGTTTGCGCCAGTGCCAACAACTGAGATGATCTCATCGTCTACGAATTCTCCATCCTTGGTGAACTCGAGCCAGACTTTCTCACCTTCAACATCGACCTGCTTGGCTTCGAGAGCATAGCCTTCGCCGAGGTCAAGGGTTTCGCCGGTTCTGACGGTGTACCTGTCATCGCTGTCAAGGATGAGCTTGGCAAGTTTGTCAGCGCTGTTGTCTTTCAGTGGGATATACTTCTCTGCAAAGAAGCCGATAACTGGATACTGGCCCCACTCTTCATATTCAAAGTCAACCTGCTGAATAGTAGTGTTGTAAACAAGACCGCCTTCAGGAATTACATTTCCTTGAATTCCAGAGACAGAAAGGGTTTCTGTGGTAACATCATCATTCAGGTCATAGAAGAAGCCTGCAAAGTTAGTTGCATCCCAGGTGAAGTCACCGGTGGCAACCTGTCCTCTGACCTCATAGGTTCCTGGTTCTGTAATTTCCTTCATGACATAGAACCTGAGTACATTGGATGGGGTGTCAGCGACCTTGAAGAACATGCCTTCAGCGATTTCTTTTGTGGAATCTCTTGTCAGAGTGAAGGTATCGTCATTGGTGATCACAAGGCGGTCTCCCTGGATGGAAACGTCGTTAAGTTCGCCGAATTCATCGTCAGACTCAATGGTTATTGCGTTTGCGTAGTCAATGAGCCAGAGACCTTCGATCTGGGCAATGCTGTCGACTGCGCCCTGGAAGACCTGGTTGATATGTACTTTGAAGACAACAACATCATCTTCGTCCTGGATGTCATCAAGTTCGACTTCCCAGGTGCTCATGTTTTCGTTAACGACTGAGATGATTTCGTCATCTACGAATTCTCCGTCCTTGGTGAATTCGAGCCAGACTTTCTCACCTTCAACATCGACCTGCTTGGCTTCGAGAGCATAGCCTTCGCCGAGGTCAAGGGTTTCGCCGGTTCTGATGGTGTACCTGTCATCGCTGTCAAGGACGAGCTTGGCAAGTTTGTCAGCGCTGTTTGGTTTCAGTGGGATGTACTTCTCTGCAAAGAAGCCAATTACACTGTAATTGTCCCAGCCTGCGGCGTCGGTAAATTCATATTCAACCTGCTGAATTTGGGTCTCATAGACGAGCCCACCCTCTCCAATTACGTTGCCGTTGTTTCCTGCAACATTTCTAATGGAAAGAGTTTCAGTTGTAACGTTGTCGTTAATGTCATAGAAGAATGCTGCAAATTGTGTAGCATCGATTGTAATACCGTCGGTGCCGACGATTTCCTGGATGTTTGAGCCGTTGAACACAGGACCGCGGATCTCAACTGCATCTTGTGCACTTGCGGCGGATGCAAATACAGTAAGAAGCATGAGAACAGCCAGTGTCACTGCTGCAAATCTCTTCATTTTATTGTTCCTCCATGTTTGTTAAGATATGTCGTATGTAAGAAGAAGTGTCGGGATCAACACTTTAAGGGTTTCACCATTCTTCACCAAATCAGACTTTTATATATCGTCTATTGCCGAAGAGGATTTCATTCCCTCCTTATCCCTCTAAATTGGATTACAAGTGTTCTATAAAATAATTGCCTTATTAAATCTTTTGTGGTCTATTTTAGGGAAATCAAACAGGAAAAGCGCAAAACAACGATGTAAATGACGGTAAATGTCGAAATAACTCAGGCAGAATATTCGTCAGAAATAAACTTAAAAGATAAATTCGAAATACTTATAAGAGACTATAGAAAAATTATAGTATAATTATGGAGCTTTACACTAAATAATTTCAAATCGATACTAATTCTACAATCCAGCTGGTAAGCTTCTACTGTTAGCACTTCTCCTGTTTGCAAGCTTTTTCTGCATCACATCTTAAAGTCTTTTGAGTCTGATAAACTTTCGACATGTTATGGGATCAGATCCAGACTAATACGTTCTTGAATCTGCAAGTCGCCCAAAATTAATTGAGATAAATCCGAATTTGAAGAGTTCAGTTCATTTAGATAAATCTGTCTTTAAAGACGGTGTCCTGACAGAGCACATACTCAATACAAGTGACACCATACTTAATACAAGTATATCATGCTCAATACAAGTGATATCAAGTTTGAGGAATGTTATAAGAATCGGGGAAATAGCTCGGAAAATTGTGACGCAGTTAAATAGTTTTAAAGATTTATTATAAATACTTCCGTTATTTTTATAATATTATTCAAAAACTCATTACATTATCTGCAGGAGAAAAAGGTGTCATATTAGAAATTGACGACATAAAAAGAGAAATATAAAAAGAGCATTATATGATACCATTGGATTTAAAAGAAAGGCAAAAAACTGCTACTATATGAATAAAAGAATAAATTAAATAAGAACGTGAAACAAGGTAAGATTTATTGAACTAAATATAGCGTAGGTCTAAAACACGAAGGGGAATTCGCTTTGGAATGTAAAAATGTTATTCAGGATGTCATATGCAGAATAAAAGCTATGAAAGGCGTTGAAGATACATACGTTTTGAGTGAGGAAGATAAAGAAAAAATTCTCGAGCTTGAGAAAAAGGCTGAAGGTGCTGTCCTTATGGGATTGGGTGTGGGAGACAACCAGGGGATTAAGGAAGTCTTCAAACGTCAGATAATCATAGCCTTTACAACTAATATGGACTATGTCTGGCCCGAGGGACCTAACGTAGTGCTTATGCAGTACGGAGAAAAGATTGGTGAGGACATTTACGACTCCAAGAAGCTTGAAGAATGTAAAAAATGTGATGATATGCTGGTTATGGGGAACCTTGTAATCTACAAAAACACAGTGCCTAAACCAGGAAGTGTAAAGAAAGAACCTATAACTGTCGTCCTACCCCCACAGAAATGTCAGGATGTAGAGTGCGTGGAAGGGGTGACCAATGTTGTACTTGCGTCTCCGTCCACCCCATCAGATGAGTATATAAGATCTGTAATGGGTCTCAAGCCCGCAGCCGGACTCGGAACTTTTATTATTGGGTTCGATCTCTGCTAAGTAATAGATCTATGTAAACCTCATTGATACAAAGACGAAGCTTGCTCTGTTTATACGCGTTAAACTATCATTATAGCTACATTGTTGCAGATTACAAAAAGTTAGATTAAACAGCTTTTTAAAAGCTAAAAAATCTTTTTTAACCTTACAAATAAGTTCTTAACGCCCCCTAGAAAAAAACCGGAGTTTGGAAACCGGAAAGACGGAACTTGAGATGAAAGAAAACAGTTATAATAAGGCGTGCAGGGAAATCCTTGAAAGAGTACTTGCAGGCGAAATAGAAGATGAGAGTCAGTTAAATAAGGTAAAAAAAGATGTCAGTAAGCATTACCATCTAGCCAGCCTCCCCAGAAATGGAGACATCATAACCAAGGGGACAACTGAAGAACAGGCAATAATCAAAGAATTCTTGAAACGGAAGCCTGTAAGAACAATTTCCGGAGTTGCAGTAATTGCTGTAATGACCTCTCCAGCTCCATGCCCTCACGGAGTATGTCTGCCATGCCCGGGGGGCCCAAACTCCACTTTTAAGTCGCCCCAGAGTTACATGGGAAGAGAGCCTGCAGCTATGAGAGCAATTCAGCATGAGTTTGACCCCTACGCCCAGGTAAAATCCAGGCTCTCCCAGCTTAAAGAGATCGGTCACGACGTAGAGAAAGTGGAACTTATAGTTATGGGAGGCACGTTTTCCGCACGCAATCTGGATTACCAGGAGTGGTTTATTAAACGCTGCCTTGAAGCAATGAATGATTTCACAACAGGAAAGGAGTGGAGGAAGACCGCCTGGAAAATCGGGAAATCTATACCTTATATTCCTCTTGAAGAAGTTCAGAAAGCCAATGAAAAAGCTGATATCCGCAATGTAGGAATAACATTTGAAACACGTCCTGACTGGGCAGCGGAAGAGCATGTGGACGAGTTCCTCAAGCTGGGAGGTACTAAGGTAGAACTCGGGGTCCAGAGTGTGTATGATTTTGTGCTTACCCGCATGCAGAGAGGTCATGGTGTTGCAGAGGTTGTCAGGGCTAATCAGATATTAAGAGACAGCGCATTTAAGGTTGGATTTCATATGATGCCTCATTTGCCTGGTTCGGATTCAAAGCTGGATCTCAGAGGCTTCAAAAAATTATTTGAAGATTCACGCTTCAGACCCGATTATCTCAAGATTTATCCTACACTTGTAACTGAAGGCACTCCTCTATACAAACTCTGGGAGGCAGGAGATTATGAAGCCCTTTCTGACGAAGAAGCTGCCGAACTTATTGCAGACGTAAAGGAAATTCTTCCTAAATGGGTGAGACTCCAGCGCATTCAGCGCGATATTCCAGCTCACCAGATATTTGCAGGAGTCCGAAAGAGTAATCTAAGACAGCTTGCAGAAGAAAAGCTGAGAGAGAAGGGAGGAAAGTGCCGCTGCATCCGCTGCAGAGAAGTCGGACATACTGGTCTAAGAGGGAGAAAGGTAAATGAAAAAGACATCGAGCTGACTGTAGAGACTTACGAAGCTTGTGGGGGCATAGAACATTTCATTGCGTTTGAAGACCTTGCTGCAGATGTCCTTATTGGATTTGCCCGCCTGCGTTTTCCTTTTGCTCCTTATCGCCCTGAACTGCAGGAAGCCGCCCTGATAAGAGAACTGCATGTTTATGGTTCAATGGTACCTGTAGGAAAAGGAGCAAAGCAAACGGAATGGCAGCATAGAGGATATGGAAAGGAACTTCTGGAACAAGCAGAGAATATAACGCGTGAAAATGGTTACGAGAAACTTGCTATTATTAGCGGAATAGGAGCCAGAGAATACTATCGAAAATTCGGCTACACTCTTGATAACGTATATATGTCGAAGATTTTGAAAGGTTAAGGCAAACCTGCTACTTTCGCACAGGTCGCTATTTTTAATTTAGAGAGTTTTGAAAATAAAGTAAAAGTACTGCACATATGTCTTGTAAAATACTGCATATGCTTTAGAAGATTTTCAGTGCCACTAATTTACAGACTTGTAATTTTCAAAATGCCGAGGATAAAAATTTGTAGCGTTTAGTAACCTGGTCCCTCTCCCTTATATAATGAGCATTTAATAATCTGTCTCTTCCTTTATATAATGAGTATTTAGTAATCTGGTCCCTTCCTTTATACGATGAGTATCTTTAGTGAGATTCTTAATGAAAAAATCTCTTTTGTTAAACCAGTTTATTCAAAAGAATTTTACAAGAAAAAGAGCTTTACAGAAAATATTAAGTAGTATAGTACAATACCGTATACATATTCATCTCAAATATATAAAATAGTGTAATATAAATAAATGTCATCAGTAGACTTGCTAGCTTTATCTCACAAACTGATTTTCAGAATTTCTTTAGAGATATTTAAAAGAAACCCTAGATTTTGACAGATTGTACTTAAAAAATTAAGAAAATGGGAAAATAGAGATTACCTCTTTCCTTGACCCAACTTATACAACATATAGAAAAAGTTGAAAATAAGAAGGAAAGTCATAAAAAATTAAATAGTATATGTCCCTAACATAACAAAAACCTCAAATATAAATTAAAGTTTTGAAAAACAGTTCACAATTCTAAAATTCAAAATAAATTCTAAAACAATAATTGAATTTTAGGATTAACGAATTCAAAAGGTTTAAAAATAAATAATTAAGTAAACCCATGATGTAAGAATTAAAAACTTAGTGGAAATTTCACAAGTTAGTAAAAACATAAAAAATCCGGAAACTCTAAAATCCGGAAGGAATTCCCTAAAAACCTAAATCTCGAAAAATCTGAAGAGGCTCTGATGAAATCAAATAGTTCTAAAGAGACTCCAAAGAATTTTAAATGAAACCCTAAGAAACCCTAAAAAATCCTTAAAACGCTCTAAAACACCTTAAAATACCTGGAAACGAACGGTGATAAAAATGAAAATTAGAGTTGTAAGTTCAAAAGAAGAAATAGACACTTTAAAAATTAATGAGGAAATTGTCCATCTTGCATTCAGACCATCTAATAAGGACATATTTAAACTCATTCTGAAGTGTCCGGAAATAAAAGCGATCCACATCCCAAGCTCATACAAAAAAACGATTTCCAGTTCTGCACAGATGTATCTTTCAATGCAGAATATCGCTTTACTTGAAGGCGATGTATGGGGTCACAGGAAAGACATTAACGAATACTCCGAAGTGTCACAGCACGTTTTTGACCGCATACAGGAACTCAGGGAAGAAGGGCTTTCCGAGGAGGAAACTATTGAAAGGCTTGTAAAAGAAACAAGGCTCAGCCCGGATTTTGTAAGTTTCATTATATCCAATTAAAAATTGTGCAGCCGGTCAAGAACCTGACCGGCATCTATTTTTCTTATAGGATATTACTCAAATTTATTATGCGGCTCAAGCTCTTTTTTGATTTTCGCATAAATTACCCTTATGTACAATTATTACTCTCCTATCAATTTGCAGAAATTTGTTTCATAAAATTGAATGTTAGTTAGTTTCAGGCGATAGATGACAGATCCAGATAACGTGTATTAACTTCCTCGTAATGCAACCTGTTTAAGTCCCCAGTAATGTAATCTGTTTAAGCTGACATACCTCTCCTATTTACTCAGAGTGAAAAGGTTGCGTTCTGAGTAGAAGGTTTAAGTAAAATAGCGAAAACATTTAACAGGATTTCATGACCGAGTTTGAACGCATGCTTGTAAACTCACTTAATGCATACATTGAAGAGAATGGAATAAAAGCTATATCCTACAGGCTTAAGCAGCACAGATTCACTCCACAGTTTCTAGATGTGCTTGTGGATTCTCTTAACCCGGATCTATACATGGGAATCGAGTGCAAAAGCATTTCAGTGGATAAAGGAGCAAATGCACTTTACTTTTCTCAGCATTTTACCGTGGATAAAAACGGAATCCATCAGATAGAAAGAATTTCGGATTACCTGAACAGATCAGGAAGACGTGGATTTCTTGCAGTAGAACTTCGCCTGGGACCCGGCCACGGAAGGGAAGCATATATAATTCCCTGGAAGGAACTGGAAAAAGAATATTTCAATCAGAATCTCAAACTTACATTACAGGAGATCCGAAGTTTTCCAGAAATAAGAAGAGAAGGAAAAGATTATAAGGTCGATCCAAGGGAATGGGAAGGAAAGTAAGATTAAAAATAGCGATTAATTGAGACAAGCAGAAAAACAGTGGAGAGAGTAATGTCTGAAACAATAAAAGCACTTCATAAAGAAGCGGCGAAATGTGCCGACGAGATTAAAAAGTACAAATCAGTCCACGTTGTATCCCATATTGACGCTGACGGGCTGACTTCTGCAGGAATTATCTGTACTGCCCTTCAAAGGGGCGGTTTTGAATATACGACTCGTTTTGTCAAGCAGCTCGATGAAAAGGCTCTTGATGCTATTGCTGATGAGAACCATAGCATTGTCATTTTTACTGACCTTGGAAGCGGAATGTGCGAGCAAATAAAATCTCGCGGGATCCATGCAGTGATCTCAGACCATCATCAACCCCAGGGAAGCCATCAACTTCACCTTAATCCTCACCTTTTCGGAGCAAATGGTTCGTATGAGTTGAGCGGGTCTGGAACTACCTACTTACTGGCTTCAGCTCTTGGAAAAAATCAGGACCTTTCCTCACTGGCAATAGTGGGGGCTGTTGGGGATATGCAACATCTGAAAATGGGGCAGCTTGTCGGAGTCAACAGAGAAATTCTGGAAGAAGGGGTTAGAGGAAGCATTCTACAGTTCCAAAAAGACCTGACTCTATTTGGAAAACAAACCCGCCCGATTTATAAATTAATGCAATATTCTTCAGATCCTTACCTCCCAGGGCTTACGGGGAACGAAGAAGCATGCATTGAGTTTCTTCACTCCCTTAATATTAGTTTGAGTCAGGATGAACACTGGAGACGCTGGATTGACCTTGAAATCTCAGAAAAACAGAAAATTGTTTCAGGACTTATTCAGTACTGCCTGAAATCAGGTATGCCTTCATATAAGATAGAGCGTCTGATAGGTGAAGTTTACATCCTCCTTGGAGAAAAAGAAGGAACGGAGATGAGAGATGCGTCGGAATTTTCCACCCTTCTTAATGCCACTGCACGCTACGATCATGCAGAGATTGGACTGGCAGTCTGCATGGGAAACAGAGAGGAAGCTTATGAAAGTGCCCGTAAATTGCTTGCCGAACATAGACAGAATCTTGTTAACGGACTCATATATGTTAAAGAAAAGGGAGTTATCCAGCTTGAAAATATCCAGTACTTCGACGCAGGCTCGGAAATAAAAGAAACTATTGTGGGTATTATTGCAGGCATGAGTTCTACATTAGTTGAAAACAGAAATCTTCCCATTATTGCTTTTGCAAAAGCCGAAGGAGGGACAAAGGTTTCAGCAAGGGGAACCCAGGACCTTATTCGCAGAGGAGTCAACCTTTCGGAAGCCATGTCGATTGTTTCGGCTGAAGTTGGAGGTGTAGGTGGTGGGCACGATATTGCAGCAGGAGCAACAATTCCTGATGGTAAAAAGGAAGAGTTTGCAAGAAAGCTGGATCTGTTTATAGGAGAACAGCTACGAAGAAAGACACATTCAAAGTAAAGAGACCAGCCTTCCGACGTATGCTCCGAAAAGCTGAATTGAATAAGTAAAGGCTCAATAAATTAAGGAGATTTTCGGGGTCAGATTTACATTAAAGCCAGGATTTACTTTAGAGTCAGATTTACATTAAAGCCAGACTTACTTTAGAGTCAGATTTACATTAAAGCCAGATTTACTTTAGAGTCAGATTTACATTAAAGCCAGGATCTGCTTTAAAGTCAGATTTACGTTAAAGCCAGGATCTGCTTTAAAGTCAGATTTATCATTGAGCCTTAAACCAGATCTTCAATCCTGCTCATCTCTTTGAATGGAATTAGCTTTGACATTGCGCTTGTGTCTATGTTGATCCCATATTCCTGTACAACAGCCATAGGATTTGTTCCTCCTATGACGACTATTCCAAGATGGTCTCTCTCTATGGGAACATCCAGAACCCGTGTATTCGGCTCCCCAACTTCCAGGATTCCACTGAAGCCTGCATCCAGAAGGTCAGAAAGGCAACTTTCAATTTCATCTCTTGCAACCATAGGAGCTTCCCTGAGATTTGCAAGAACTTTGCCTGAGCCTGTCCTGAGCATTTCCGACACAGAAGTAATTCCCTGTGACATCAGAATTTCAAGCGGGTCTACAGTTGTACTTACATAGGTCAGCACATCAGTAAAGCGCACCGGAATCCCGTTTCGTATCTGAACAACTCCTCCGAGTTTAGGGTTTACAGGAATTCCTGCTTTGAGCAATACGCCGTCAATTGTAATGCTGCATACTGTTCCGATACCTACCTTCCCCTTTTCAATAGTCAGGTCTCCTAGAGATTCGCCTTCGGATACTATCTTAACATAGGGAGTTACCGAAAGCCCGCTTGAAATTACCATCTTAAAGATCCCAAGCACATCATCCAGATCTTTTTTATCAATAAGTGAGAGATTAAGTATAACGTCTCCATCCATTTTCTTAGGATCAAATGTAGTCCTGTACATTAGGTCCTTTATTCTGGATGATGTAAATTGGATACGGTATCCATTTTTCTGCATTTCAATCCTCCAGTAATTGAAAGTATTTATACCTAATATAAGTTATGTATTACATTGCTCATTCTCCTGAACCTCCTCTGCTATCGGAGTCGGTTTTATTTCAGGATAAGGAAAGATAAAAAGTAAGGGGTTTCTGAGAAAACCCCATGGGAAGGAAAAGTAAAGCGCGCTTGCTTAAGTTAGAAAATAGCCTGCTTCTCAGAGCACTCCTGTCAAGAATCCTTTAAAATCCTGCGGTGCTGTCAAAAACCTGAGCTTTTCAATTTTATGTATAAGCTCATACATATCTTCTATGGAGTTTAACTCGAGTTCGTCGTATGTAAGGGGTTTAAGGTAACGGATAGGCGGAATATTTTTATAAAGCGGATTTTTTACAAAGCCATCCTTAAGAAGGAAATAAGAGGCTCCAGAAAGCCTTTTTATAGGCTCGTAAACCGATGAAAAGTCACGGCAGACCCAGTTTGCCATTTTAAGTGTCTCTTCTGAAGCGTTTATAGTTACATGCCCGTATCCAGGGGGAACAAGCACCAGATCACCTTTTTCCGCTTTGATTACTACAACATCCAGAACAAGATCTTCCTCTCCGTCTTTTACCTTTTGAAGTAGATAGGTAGCAGAACCTTCAAGTACCTGATAAATCTCAGGATAAGATAGATTTGTTCCCGGAACGCGCGGGTGGTAGTGACCTACAGTTTTTATATATTCCGACCCAAGCATTGAAGGAGGAATTATAGTAATGTCATATCTCAAATGATTAGCTTTGATTTTCTCAAAGTCAGAGTCGTTTTTCGCAAGGTCACGGAACATGTAATATACATCCCGATTTCTGTCCTCTGTTTCTTCAAACCACTCCTGATCAAAAACCACATCTTCCATATCATGGAGCTTTCTTACATCAGCCACAGTGACTTTATCCCCGAACTTCAGTGTTACTTCCATTGAATTCCCCTTTCCTGCCAGAGCATACAGATAATATTCAAGCTTTAAATAAGAATTTGTTATAAGTCTGTCAATACATTATCCGGATAGGTTATCAGAAACAGCAAGATAAGTATAATAAATAATTGATGGCAAATGTGATTTGCTGCCTGACATTTTATCTCTTATCAGTTCCGAAACCTGAAATACTTTGCTTCTCAGGTCTTCAGAGCATTTTCAACCATTCTAGGGTAGGTTAGCTCTATAATAGTTTTCAGGTTAACTATATCCTCCTGGTTATATTTAATAAGTTTGCCTAGAGCTTCCTGATCTCCTCTTTCATATTGTCTCCAGAGTCTTACGGCATCAAATCCAGTTAGACCCTCGGTGTCATCGCCTCGAGAGATCCCAAGTAACTTTTCAATGTTTTTCAGACCTCCTTTGTACCCTATTCGCCTTAAAGGATACATGAGGTCTATATGGAGCTGCTTGAATTCTATTTCGGGAAACTCAGATTTTATAAAAGGCAGATCAAAACGAGTACCGTTGAAGGTTACGAGCAGTTTGTATTTTGAGAATTCCTCTAAGACATAATCCAGATTAATATCTTTTATATAGGTCTTTGACTCCTTTCCGTCGTAGATTCCAACAATGGTTATTTTATCCCGGGACCTGGAAAGACCCGTCGTCTCAATATCTACGAATGCGGCAGAGTCAGAAAACAGGGGATATGCTCTCCAGTGTTCTGCAGAAGGAAGGCATTGTGAAAAAAAGCAGTGGTCTTTTGCTGCCAGGCGTTCGGAAGATTTCCTAATCTCTTCACAAATTCTGGCTTTTCGTGACGAAGGTATGGGTATTCTGTCCTCCATCTTAAGGAACTCTTCCCACGCGTGTATTCCCTGAGCCCAGATTTTTTGCTCTAAGCCCTTCCCTACACCTGGAATATGAATGTATGTGTTATTCAGCATGTTTCCCCTGAACCATTTGGGAGTAATATTTAATAAAAATACTGCATGAAATCTGAAAGTGTTCGAAAGAAAAAACCAGTAAATTCAAGAATTTAGCGACAAAAAATATTAAAGAGATACTATACAGATAAATATAAAAACCATAGTTGATAGGTAATAGAGATTTATGTTACAGGATAAATTTTTAAAGTTGGAAGTTTAAAATTTACCTTAAAATAAATTGTTTAACACAGGTGTACAGCTAATGGCTAAAATTTCCGTGGTAGGTGCAGGAAACGTAGGGGCGACTACAGTCCAGCGACTAGCTGAACTTGAGCTTGGCGAGATTGTCATGACAGATATTGTGGAAGGATTACCTCAGGGCAAAGCCCTTGATCTAATGCAGGCAGGTGCAATAAAAGGCTACGATACTTCTATAATTGGGACCAATGATTATGCAGATATTGCAGACTCTGATCTTGTAATCATTACAGCAGGGATTGCAAGAAAACCAGGAATGACCCGGGAAGATCTGATCCGGACAAACTCAAAAATAATAACAGAAGTTTCCAAAAATATTGCAAAATATGCTCCGGAATCCATAGTAATCAGTGTAACAAATCCACTTGATATTATAACTTACGTAACTATGAAATCAACAGGTTTTGAAGCGAAGAAAGTATTCGGCATGAGCGGAGTTCTGGATTCAGGGCGTTTTGCAAGCTTTATTGCAGAAGAACTGAAGTGCTCGAAAAAAGATGTACAGGCAATGGTTATAGGAGGGCACGGCGACCTCATGGTACCTCTTCCCCAGTATACGACGGTATCTGGAATTCCACTCACGGATCTACTTCCACATGATAAAATTGCCAGGCTGGTAGAAAGGACAGTAAACGGAGGAGCCGAAATTGTAGAACTCCTCAAACAGGGCAGTGCCTTTTATGCTCCCTCGGCAGCTGTAGTCTCGATGGCGGAAGCTGTGATTAAAGACTCAAAAAGAATATTACCTGCTTCAGCTTACCTGGAAGGGCAGTACGGACAGGAAGGCATCTACTTCGGTGTACCCGTGAAACTTGGAGCATCAGGAGTCGAAGAAATCCTTGAACTTGAACTTGATGAAAGCCAGTATGAAACCCTCAGAAAATCCTCAGAAACAATTCGAAATGTGATTTCGCAGCTGGAGATATGAGAGAATAAACGGATAGATAAAACGGATAGATAAACTGAAATTCAAAAATAAACAAATTAGAGTAAAAAGAGAATTTATATAAAAACATGAAGAATCTGGTTTACAGGTGAATGGCTTAGATACCTGTAACCGGAAAAATTCTCAAAGAAATATAACTTTTATTGTAGAGAGTTACAGAAAAATAGTGAATAAGCTTAATTTTTGAGCGATTAATAGTAAAAATGCTTAAAGTTGTTAAGGCTCCCTCTTCTTTATTCAAAGACTGGTAGTGGATTTAATAATGCCAAATCGCTTTTACCTCTCGATAATTTAAATAAGAATATTTATTTAATAATGACTGAGATTCAAGTTCTATATGGATATGCAGAATGATTCAAGTTCTATATGGATATGCAGAATAAGACTAGCAATTATATAATGTCGGTAAAACTGTAAGATATATAAGTATGTTTTTCATATAAGGTTAGGAGAAATATTTAAATTAATTTACAAAGCAGGGATATAATGCGCGCAGAACTTACATCACTTTTTGGTTTGAACATATACACAAACACCGGTGTTTATGTAGGGAAGTTGCAAGACCTCGTAATTGATATAGAGGAACAGAAGATTACCGGGCTTGCTATTTCGGATATTAATAGGGAGCTTTTTGACCTGACAAGCAGAGGCGTAATTATTCCTTATCGGTGGGTTATAACGGCAGCAGATATCATTATAGTTAGAGACGTCATCCAGAGATACAAAAAGCGAAAAGAAGACTAAGTAAACCTTGAAAAGTTTATGAAAGATCGGGAAATCTATGCTGAAATGCGCTGTATCCCTCCAGTGGTTGTGCGCGCTGACGGCAGGAATTTTAAAAACACGCTTTCGGGCCTGGGCTTTAAAAAACCCTATGATCTAACCTTCGCCAGGGCAATGGCTAATACTGTTGAACTCTTCATTAAGGAAAGTGGTTTAAGCCCTCTCTTTGCCTATACTTTTTCGGATGAGATCAGTTTCCTCTTCATGAGACTTCCCTTTGAGGGAAGAGTGGAAAAAATTGATTCTGTTGTGGCAAGCTTTCTGGGAAGCGCACTTACGATAAACCTGCAGCTTGAAAAACCTGTGGCTTTTGATTCCAGAATAGTAGTTCTTCAAAAAGAAGAGATTCCTGCATATTTCCACTGGAGGCAGCTTGAAGCCTGGCGCAATTTTGTGGCAGCCTGGGGATATTATACTCTGAGGAACGAAGGAATTGATAAGACTGAGGCTTCAAAATACCTCAAAGGAAAGAAAGAGTGGGAAATCCACGAAATGCTTTTTGAGAGAGGGATAAATCTTGCAACGCTTCCTGCCTGGCAGAGGAGAGGAATCGTTATTTCTAAAGAGGAATACCAAATCTCTGGCTTTAATCCTGTACTTGGTGAAGAGGTAAAATCTCTGCGCAGAAAGGTCATTCAGAACTGGGAAATCCCGAATTTCAAATCTGAAGAAGGTATGGCGTTTTTACAGAAACTTATTAATAGAAATTGAGTTTTTGAGAAAAGAAAACAAAAGGAATGTAGAGGCAATGGACAGACTCGAACTTATAAAAAGAAATGTTCAGGAAATCGTGACTGAGGAAGAACTTGAAGAACTTCTTACTAAAAAAGAAGCCCCCCGCGCCTATGTAGGATACGAACCAAGCGGGAAAATCCATATGGGTCACGTTCTTACAGTAAATAAACTCATTGATCTGCAGAAAGCCGGATTTGAAATCACTGTCCTGCTTGCAGACGTACATGCTTATCTCAATAAGAAAGGCACGCTTGAGGAAGTCCGAAAGATCGCAGATTATAATAGGCGCTGCTTTATCGCTCTCGGGCTCGATGAGGAAAAAACTGATTTCGTATATGGGTCTGACTATCAGCTTGGGGCAGAGTACATGTTGAATGTTCTCAAACTCTCAAGGGCAGTAACTTTGAACAGGGCACGCAGAAGCATGGACGAAGTCGGGCGTGCTATGGACGACCCAACTGTTTCGCAGATGGTATATCCACTGATGCAGGCTGTTGACATTGCCATGCTGGGAGTTGATATCGCAGTAGGAGGCATCGACCAGAGAAAAATCCATATGCTTGCCCGTGAGAATTTAAAGAATCTGGGATTCGAAACACCTATCTGCATTCATACTCCAATTCTCGTCGGGTTAGACGGAACAAAGATGGCTTCTTCAAAGGAGAATTTTATATCAGTGGATGATACAGAAGAAGAAATTTACAGGAAGTTTAAGAAAGCCTACTGCAAAATAGGAGATACTGAAGAAAACCCGATTCTGGCACTTTTCCGCTATCATATATTCCCCAGATACGAAACTGTTGTAATAGAGAGACCTGAGAAATTCGGTGGAAATATAACATATAACAGTTACGAAGAAATGGAAAAAGCTTTTGTGGCAGAGAGTGTCCATCCAATGGATCTGAAAAACGCTGCCGCAAAGTATATAAATGACATACTGGACCCTGTCCGGAAAGTTCTGCTCTGAATAAGGAGAATGGCCGGGCTCCCCCCGGCATTTTCTGAGAAAGTATAGCATGAGACGATGTCCGGAATACAGGACATATTTTATGTAAGATTTATTGTTTAAGATAAAATACTTCTTCTATAAATAAAAGAAGCTTCTGGATAAAGTGTTATATAGCTATAGATAATAGAATATTTGAAGGGTTGTTTAGCTATCCAGGGTGCTTTTATGAAATATATATACCAGGACTCTAAGGAACTGCCTGTACAGCGGGATTTCATTGAGGATCTGAAAACTTTTTTAGATATAACTTCCCAGGTAATTCATCTGGAAAATTCCATAATAGAGATAAAGTGCAGGCATAAAGAAGCAATCCATGAGTTGAAGAGTAGAATAGAAGGAATGAATAATTTTGAGGAGAGGCTCAAGATCGTACTTAACAAATTAATAAATGAAGCTGATATCGAGGACGTAATACCCTGCGCTAATGCAATCCTGCAAACCTGTAACGAGAATCTCGGGAAAAGAAAAGAAGTCCTCGAAGCCGAATGCGCGAAAATCGAAAATAGAGCTCCTTATGAGTATAAAAAAATTGAAGAAAAAATACTTGAAGTCCTTAGCAAGTTTTTAATCTCAGGCGTTTACGGAGCTGAAAAGCGATTTGAGCTCTCCAGCAGTACAGGCGGCGGCATTTCTGGAGAAATGGTAGGTTGGGTCTCAGGCGTGCAGTACCACTACAGGCTCGGCTTTATGGAAGAGAGCCTGACCGTAGAAAAACTGCTTGGAAACTTAAGCCTGCCGGGATGGACGCGAACCGGTATCCTGCGAAAAGAAGAAAAAATAAAAATGCAGGACCTTTCCGAATTTCTTGTAACTTTTCTGGAATATGACACGCAGAAAAACGTACGCATAAGTCTTGAAAACAAAAAAGCAAACCGGAAATTCAGGATAGAAGGCGGGGACAACAGGTACTTTGTATATGAAGACGATAAGGAGATTACTTCTGATAAAGAGCTTGGGGCTTTTATTGATATGGAAAAACTAGCAAGGCTTCCTGAGAAAGTTCAGGCTTATCTCAGAGAAAATATACGCACTTATACCCTTTCAAAAGTCCTCCTCGACGAAGAAGATGCTATCTCTACCAACCAGATCTTTGACTGCCTGAAAGTGATTGCTGAACCGTATGGGGTAATCGTTCAGGAGTGCCTGGCAAAAACGCACAATAAAGAAGAGATAACTATCAAAATAGAAGAAGCTGATGGCACACGCACTGAAAAGTATATAACAAAGTCTGAAATTTATACCCAGCTTGCCGAAGTCGGAAGTGAAGGTATAGAAATTGCTGGAATACTTGGTGTTGACAGCAGAACACAGATAAAGGACAAAAAATACCTGATTGCATAACCTTTATTATATTTTTTATTTATAGTTTGTTTTTATGTTTTAATTCATTTTTATTTTCTTATTTTATCTTATTTTTTTATTTTATACTTCTATTTCATTCTTTTATTCTTTTATTTTACTCTTTTATTTTATTCTTTTATTTTATTTCATTTTTTATTTAATTCTTTTATTTTGTTTTTCTATTTTATTTTACATTACATTGTTTTTTTTATTTTATTTTACATTACATTGTTTTTTTATTTTATTTTACATTACATTATTTCATTACACTTTGCTTTATTACATTTTGCTTTATTTCACTTTATTCTAATATTTCATTACTCTAGATTTTTATCTTACCTTCAATATTCTATAGTTTTCTGAAATGGTCTCTCGTAAATTGATTTATTATGCACAAAGGAAAAGGATTAAATAAGCTTGACATTCAGATCCTGAAAAGGGGAGATGAATATGGACGTTGAGGAAATTCAAGCGATCTTCAAGTTTTCAGCTTGGGAGAGGAATATAATTTCCAGTTTCGAGATTCAGGCAGAGTTATTTCTTCCTTTTCTACTTTCGCTAAAATCAGGGGGTTCATGGAGTTACGCCTCTGAGGAAATGAAAAGTATTGCCGTAAAGGATGTAATTACCTATTATAATGATGAGAGTAAAACCGGCTATACTCTGGAAAAGATATACCTCTTTATCGAACCTGAGATTGTAGAGAAAGAAGGAGTGATCTACAGACTCGAAAAATGTGGAGCCAGGGAAGAAAGAGAGCTGGTTGAAAGACCTTACTGTATAAGCCTGAGAGCGAAAAAAGTGATATTTGCAGAAGTTAACCCAAGTCTCAGAACGATAAGGATAAAGGAGATGAAAAAAAAGCAAATACGCCTGAAAGGTACACCTGCGTATAGCGCAGCTCATGAGCTTGAACATCTTGAGAAGGGAGAAATAAAAGGAATTCCGATATGGAATTTTGAGTACGTTACTGAGCCTACAAAAAATCATCCGAAAAGTGCTGATTAAAAGTAAAAGGTTACTGTATAAAAACTACCGCAAGAAGTGATTGAATAAAATCACCTAAGATACAATATAGGATACATTTTAGGATACATTACATTGATGAAAACTAGAGATTTTTATCTTCCAGCAGTGGGATATAAACCCTAATCATATATTAACAGCAGACAATAAGGAGTTAAGAAACCGTGACATACGAGATCGCGCTCAACAAGGCGTGGGATGAGATTGCAGCGCTAGCTCCTTCTCAAAAATACACTGTCAAATTTTTAACTGATGTTTATGAAGTCAAAATAACTGAAAGGATCGTGCTGATGGGGTCATCTGATGCTCCCGCAAGCGAGGAGATATCCGTACTTATCCTTCGTTATCTCATCGGCATCCTGAAGCATGGATATATACAGAAAGGAGAATGGATCTCATTCAAAGAACTTAAGGGTGGACCAAGCTATTATCCAGCGTATCAAAAAAATACAATCAAACCGATATTGAAAAGCCTTAGAGAAGATCCAGATGGTTTGATCAAGAATCTGACGGATCGTTTTGGAGGCAAGCTTGTTGAAGGTGGTGATGTCTCGGTAGAGCTGGTTACCTTTCCAGATGTTCGTGTCAAGTTTATTTTTTGGTTTGCAGATAAAGAGCTTCCACCAGAAGTGACTATATTATTCGATAGGGAATTGGCAAAGATTTTTACTACAGAGGAAATTGCAGCTCTAATGTTTTTCTTGGCTATGGCATTGCTGGATAATAGTTCAGAGCGTGTCTTGAAACTCAATTTGACCTCCACAATTGAGATAGGATCGTAAATTGGGATTCTATACACTAATCGCCCAGGATTTCCCAGCAACTGTTAAATAAAGGTTATCAAACCGTCAGATTGTACTCCTTTCAGCCAGAACAGCCCCAATTACCGACCCAATTATACCTATCAAGGCTGTATGAGCTACGATAACCAGCGTAATTATAAATGTAGAGGCAACTACGAATCCTCCAAGAACAGGCGCATCTCTGAGTATTGATCCGAGAATTCCTCCCAGAAGAAAACCCGGAATAATCATGAAAATGGTCATGAGAACTCCGGTTTTAAGCCCTCCCCCGGAACCTCCGTCTGCATAATAGCCCCCCAGAAGACCGCCCAGTAAAGGGGCTATTGAGTTTACTAATGGAATAAAATAAAAAATAAAAGTACAGACCGTACCTATGAGTGCACCACCCAGAACTCTAGCTATTATCCCCACCCCACAGTAATGAAATAAACACAATTCAAGGTTATTATAATAATTTGATCTCTTATTATAATTATTATTTAATATATAGTTAAACGTTTATTAATCTTTATCTCCGGGAAGAAATTTGTTCATCCCAGCTTTTCCCAGACTTTCTACTTCATGGTTCTCTGCCAAACACTTGTTTTAATTTTTAAATCCGGTTACAAGTTGCGAAAGAAACAGAACCCTGATATAAGTGTATCTCCTAAAACTCTAAGGGGATATGGTTATGATGGAAGATTGCCTTTTTTGCAAAATTATAGCGGGGAAAATTCCTTCAGAGAAAGTATATGAAGACGATGCCGTTTTTGCATTTCTTGATGTTTTTCCGGCGAGTGAAGGGCATACTCTGGTGGCTCCTAAGAAGCATTTCAACAGGTTTACGGATATGGATGCAGAAAGTGTTGCTTCGCTTTTTGAGGCTGCAAGAAAGATCACGGCTGCAATCGAGAAAGCATTTTCGGCAGAGGGGTCAAACGTTGGAATCAATGATGGGGAAGTTGCCGGTCAGGAAATTCCTCATGTACACGTACACGTTATTCCCAGAAGAAAAGGAGACGGCGGGAGAGGAATAAAGTCAATAGTATGGACCGAACCTGACACCACAAATCTGAAAGAAATTGCAAAAAAGATCAGGAAAGCACTCTAAAATATGGTTCAGGATTATAGGGGTAATACCCAGATAGAACTTTCAATGCGAAACGATAATATAATTTTTGGAATATAGTGAATTTTAAGGAAAGATAGCAGACAGAATTGCTGTCAGAACCCTACGTCACTCTTACTTTGGGGAGGTAAGAATAATGACAGAAGTTGAAATCGACGTTCGAGGGCAGACCTGTCCGGTTCCGCTGGTAGAATGCAGAAAAGCCTTAAAGAAAGCTTCTCCAGGGGATCTTGTTATTATAAAAGGAACACATCCAGCATCAAGAAAAGAAATTCCTATGGCCTGCGAGGCAATGGGGCTAGAAGTGCTGGATATTGAAGATAAAGAAGGAGGGAAAGAGTGGGAGATAAAGATCCGGAGATAAGCCGGAAGAGGAATCTAAATGGGGGAAAAAGCGGTCATTATTCTGCACAGTGGCGATATGGATAAAGTATACAGTGCGCTTATAATTGCGAACGGAGCCCTGGCGATGGGTATGGAGGCCTCTATATACTTTACTTTCTGGGGATTAATGCGTTTGAAGAAAGGAGAGCTTGACAAGGGGCCGCTTTCCAAGATGAATATGATGGGGCTTGGCAGGCAGATGATCAAGCAAAGAATGGACAAAGCCAATGTAGCTTCACTTGAGAGATTGATGAGCGATTTCAAGGAACTTGGGGGAAAAATAATCGCGTGCGAAATGACCATGGAAATCATGGGTTTAAGTAAAGATGAACTTCAGACGGAATGGATAGATGAATGGGGGGCTGTTGGTTCCTATATTCAGGAAGCAAGGAGTGCCAGCGTAACTCTCTTTATATGAGGCTCAAAAAAGCTTCAAACTTTTAATTATTGAGATATAAAGATTTATTTAATATCTAGACCAGAATTATGCTTTTACGTTCAACTAAATTGTTATTTAGGAAATTTTAGGATTAAAAGTATCATGATTCACTGAAAAAGCTGAGATTCAACTATAAAATCAAAATTATATAATCTAATTTGGGAGGGAGAAAAATATTTGAGAATATGATTTACCTTGATAATTCTGCATCCACGAGGATGGATGAGCAGGTACTTGAAGCGATGAAACCCTATTTTTTTGATACTTATGCAGTAGCTACATCAGAATTTGGCTATTCTATGGGTATTGATGCAAAAGAAGCACTAGAAAAGTCCCGGGGAAGCATTGCTTCAAAGATTGCTGCAAATTGGGATGAGGTTATTTTCACTTCAGGGTCCACCGAGTCAAGCAATACCGCGCTTAAAGGAGTTGCCTGGGCTCTTAAAGAAAAGAAAGGAAAGCATATTATTGTCTCGAAAATAGAAGATTTTCCTGTGCTAAATACTGCAAAAGCTCTTGAGAGGCAGGGTTTTAGCGTAACTTTCCTTGATGTGGATGCGGAAGGATTTGTGAATCTAGAGGGGCTGAGAAACGCAATCACAAAGGAGACAGTTCTTGTTTCAATCCAGCACGGTAACCAGGAAATAGGGACAGTGCAGGATTTGAAAGCTATCTCCGAGATTTGTGAAGAGAAAGATGTACTCCTGCACACAGATGCAACTCACAGCTTTACCAGGCTTCCCCTGAGTGTAAAGGAACTACCTGTAGACCTGATCACCATGTCTGCCCATACTATTCATGGCCCAAGGGGAGTGGGCGCTCTTTACATCCGGAAAGACACCCCAATAACCAAGTTCATGGACGGGGGTTTCCAGGAGTTTAACCTGAGGGCAGGGGTGGAAGATATTCCGTCTGCGGTCGGTTTTGCAAAAGCCGTCGAACTCGTAACCGAAGAGGAAAACATAAGGCTCAAAGCCATGAGAGATCGGATTATTGACAAAGCTCTCTCGGATATTCCTGATGTTACCCTGAACGGAAGCCGGGAAAAGCGCCTGCCTCAGAACGCAAACCTGACTTTCCATTATGTTGAGGGCGAATCCGTAACTCTGCATATGGACATGAGAGGGTTTGCAGTAAGCACGGGATCTGCATGTTTTAGCCGCTCCCTTGAAGCCAGCCATGTAATCATGGGTATCGGAGGAGACCACGAGAGAGCACATGGTTCGGTACGTTTTACCTTCGGGCGCTACAACCGCATGGAAGACGTTGATGCGGCAATTGAAGCAATGAGTGAGATAGTAGCAAGGCTCAGGGAGATAAGCCCACTTGCGAGGAAATGAAAACAAGATTGAAAGGCAATACAAGGGAAAGCAGATTATAGAAGCTCAGAGAAAGATTATAGAAAGGTGTGACAATGAAGTTTCCTTACAGTCAAAAAGTGCTGGAGCATTTTAAGAATCCACACAATGTAGGAAAGATGGAGAATCCTGACGGAAAAGGTCTTGAAGGAAGCCCGGCTTGCGGAGACATGGTTGCCGTTTATATCAAGGTCAATCCTGATACCAAGGTTATTGATGATATAAAATTCGAATCTTATGGTTGTGCCTCAAATATTGCCACAGCGTCAATAATAACAGACCTTGCACGCGGAAAAACCCTCGATGAAGCAAAGAAGATTACCTGGAAGCAGGCTGCGGAGGAACTTGGAGGATTGCCTCCGGTCAAAGCCCACTGTTCTGTGCTTGCAGTTGAGGGTCTGCGTGCCGCAATCAGGGATTATGAGGAAAAACACGGACTTATAACCGAGAAAGAGCCTACAACTGAAGAAGTTGTCAAAAAAAGACTCAAACACGTCATGAATCCTCTAACAGGGCTTGACGTCATCCGTACAAACCTGATCCTTAAAATTAGCGTTGAGGATGGAGTGGTCAGAGTGGTAGTAGATCTGCCTGCAAACCACCAGTTTGCTCCGGCGATAAAAGAGGACATTGTAGAAAAACTTGGGTCTCTGTGGGATGTCGAAAAGGTTGATGTGGTGTTTACAGCGTGACGTGAATAGAATTCGTGTTATTATTTGAGAAAATGAAAAATGCTATGTGGGGGGAGTAATACGAAAGGAAGAAAATTGACATGTTATTTCTGTATACTCACAGTAGTTGCTGTTCTCTTTTCCGGCTGTGCAATGGCAAAGACCCAACAGCAAAAAGAAAAATGCTTTGTTAAGCCACCTCAGATGGGAATGTTTGAGGGGGAAAGTAAAACTCTGGGCAGCGGAGTTGCTTATTCCTGGGTTAAGCTTGACAATGAAGGAAATCCTTCGTCAATGGGAGTAAACTTTACAGAATCAGCTCTGGAAGGACATCCTGAAGGAAGAACTGTGGAGTACATACTTGCTCTGCCGGAAGAAGCTGCTTCCACAGCTTATAACCACATTGGGATTGACTGGAATCCTCATGGACATGAGCCTCAGGGAATTTATGATAAGCCGCACTTTGATGTTCATTTTTACATGATAACCCCTGAGGAAAGAGATAAGATCACAGCGACCGGGGAAGATTGTAAGAACTTATCAAAAATGCCGGCATCAGAATATATTCCGGAGGGATATGTTCCCACGCCAGGAGGAGTGCCCAGAATGGGAGCACACTGGGTAGACCCGAAAGCTCCTGAGTTTAACGGACAGCCTTTTAATGAGACCTTTATTTATGGGTTTTATGACGGGGAAATGGTTTTTGTCGAACCTATGGTTACAATAGCTTTCCTTGAGACAAAACCAGAGGTAACAAAAGAACTCAAACTTCCGAAATGTTATCCGACAAGTTCCTATTATCCCACAAGTTACTCCTTAAGCTACAGTGAAACGAATAAAGAGTATACATTGGCTCTTGAGGGACTAACTCTCAGGTAAAACACAATTTAACTTTAAAATATATTTTAATTTTTAAAAGCGATGAGAGGAGAAATTTCTCCTCTCAAATAACTTCGGTTCAAATGAATTTAGCTCAAATCAAATATCTCAGCTCAAATGAATTTAGCCTAATTAGCCTAATAAGCCCGGAGTTAAGTTAACTTCAAGCCGGAACCTGTTCTTTCTTTTCCCTATCCCAGTGACGGTGCTTTGCGATTGCAGCAGTGAAGGACTCATTAAAAGCACTCCTGTCTTCCCCATTAACAGCCGTCACGACACCTTTATCGGAAATCAAAGGAATCTCCTTATCAGCCGATTCCTTCCCTGCAAATTGTATATCAGGGAGGTTTGCGGCTTTAAGTAATTCAACGCCTTCACCGGTTGCTCCAAGAGGTTTGCAGTGTCTGAATGCCTCATTGACGAAATGGATTGCGTCTCCTTGCATTTTCAGAGTCTCTACATTCTCTTTTCCTCCCGGGATGTATACAGCATCGTAAAATACTGAGGCTGTGGTGACATAGCTCTTATCAACCTCGATACTTTCTCCACTTGAACTCTTTAGCATTCCCTGGTGTTTAGAGATAATATGGGCTTTTGCTCCGCCAGCCTCTAAAGCCTGCATCACCTGGCTGACATCGTTATGGTTATACCCATTCGCAGCAATGATGGCAATTCTTCTGGTTTTAATTGTATTCTTCACCGTATGCTCCGAACGCTCCTGGCTGACATTCGGAGACTCCTTCGTGACAGGAGACCCACCTTTCTTCTCAGGAGCCGGAACTCCTACTCCCTTTGCAATTTCTATTGCAAGATCTCCGTCCACATTGTTGAACATATCAACAACCGCCTTCCGTATATTTTTATCATTGACTTTTCCAATTTCAAAATGGAATGCCTCTATGATGTGTTTCTTTTCCGGCTCCGACATGCTGTTCCAGAACAATTTTGCCTGGCTGTAAAAATCCTTGAATTTTTCACTGCGGGCGCGGATCTTTTTGCCTTCTATTTTCTCCGTGTAATGGGCGTATCCACCTTCTTCTGCAGAGGCAGGACGCGGGAGGTATTCTCCTACCGTGTTAGGGAAATAACTTGCCTTGCCTTTGTTTATCGTTGTACGGTGATAACCTTCCCTCTGATTATTGGCTATGGGTGCCAGCGGTTGGTTGATAGGAATTTCGTGAAAATTCGGACCGGCTAGGCGGATTAGCTGAGTATCGAGATATGAGAAAAGGCGTCCCTGAAGAAGCGGATCGTTAGAGAAGTCGATCCCAGGAACCACATTTGCCGGGCAGAACGCAACCTGTTCGGTTTCAGCAAAGAAGTTGTCAGGGTTGCGATTAAGGGTCATTTTCCCTATCCATTTAATGGGCACGTCTTCTTCCGGCCAGATCTTGGTGGGATCGAGGATATCGAAGTCAAATTTAAACTCATCCTCTTCCTCCAGGATCTGCACTCCAAACTCATATTCCGGATAGTCTCCCATCTCAATTGCTTCCCACAGGTCACGCCGGTTAAAATCGGGATCTTTTCCTGCTATCTTCTGAGTTTCATCCCAGACAAGCGAGTGAATGCCAAGCAGGGGTCTCCAGTGAAACTTTACAAATCTTCCCTTACCCTCCGAATTAACGAAACGGAAGGTGTTAACCCCAAAGCCCTGCATCATGCGGTAACTCCTAGGAAGCGCACGATCGGAAAGAACCCACATGATCATGTGTGCAGTTTCTGGGTGGCAGGTGACAAAGTCCCAGAATGTATCATGCGCTGCCGAAGCCTGGGGTATCTCGTTATCCTGCTCGGGTTTAATTGCGTGGACGAGGTCAGGGAATTTAATTGCGTCCTGAATGAAAAAGATAGGAATGTTGTTGCCGACAAGATCATAATTCCCATCTTCAGTGTAGAACTTTGTCGCAAAACCCCGAGCATCTCTCACGGTATCAGCCGAACCTCTGGATCCCACAACAGTCGAAAAACGTACAAAGACAGGAGTTTTCTTATTGGGATCCTGCAGGAATTTTGCACTCGTATATTCCGTCATAGGCTCATAGACCTGGAAATACCCGTGTGCTCCGGAACCACGGGCATGAACAACCCTTTCCGGGATTCGCTCATGGTCAAAATGAGTTAATTTCTCCCTGAAATGAAAATCTTCAAGCAGGGTTGGACCCCTTTCCCCTGCCTTGAGCGAAATATCAGTATTACTGATCCTGACGCCCTGATTTGTTGTCAGGAACTCACGCTCAGGGTCTTCACGGAACATCTCTAACTGCTCATCTTTGCTCTTTTCATCGACCATTCTCTTTTTCTCCACTATTTGGCACCTTCCCTATTTGTTCTGGTTTCCAGACCTCAAAAACTGAAATTTAAATTTTCATGGGCTTTTAAGGAAGCAAAGGCGAGCAGGGGCATATCTCAATGTAAGTGATGACCATGCCTGAGATGAGGAGTCCTCAAGTCCAATCCATATTCAAGTCCATGATAGATCCTGACTGGAGACCAGGGAATGACCCTAACTCTAGATAGGCCAGAAAAAGATCTATACAGTCAGGATTAGCTCGATTTACAGCTCACAATTGAGTACATATGCATGCTCAACTTCCCCATTCCGACTTCCCCATTTCTAAATTGGCTTATTATTATATGAGTCTTTTTATAAAGAAATTAAATCCTTAAAATAAGATGGACTTGGAAGGAGTTAATAGTAAACAAAGACCTCAAAGACCAGATATGTAAATTGGAAATGTGAAATTATACAAAGTGATGGCTTTCAGTAGTGCACAGTAGAATTTACATCCTTGCATAAAGATAACAATATATTAGTCAAAAACACTTAATGAACACTTAATGAGCACTACGTGAAAGAGAGAGTGAACCATGACTGAATACGTTCACGGTTATTCCGAAAGAGAAGCTCTCCGTCTGGAAGAGCAGGCAGATACACTTGAGGAACTTCTTCATTCGGATACAATATATCCTCCAGGAGAAAAGATACTCGAAGCTGGCTGTGGAATAGGAGCACAGACTGTAATTCTGGCAAAAAACAATCCCTGGGCAGAAATTATTTCAATTGACGTTTCTCCGGACTCTCTTGAAAAAGCCAGAGAAAATGTAAAAAGGAAAGGCATTGAAAATGTAAGGTTCTTGCAGGCAGATATTTTTTCTCTCCCTTTCAAAGAAGAGAGTTTCGACCATGTCTTTGTCTGTTTCGTACTTGAACATCTCCAGAATCCATCCGAAGCCCTGAAAAGTCTGAAAAAAATCCTGAAGCCCGGTGGCACTATAACCGTTATTGAAGGAGACCACGGTTCATGTTACTTTTATCCTGAAGGAAAAAAAGCTCTTGCAGCCTGGAACTGCCTTATCAGGGTACAGGCACACATGAAAGGAAATTCCCTAATTGGTCGCCAGCTTTATCCTCTCCTGCAGGGATCAGGATTAAACGAGGTAAAAGTAGAGCCCAGGATGGTATACGTGGATTCCAGTAAACCTGAGCTGGTAGACGGTTTCATCCTGAAAACCATTATTCCCATGGTAGAAGGCGTGAAAAGGCAGGCTCTGGAAATGCAAATGATAGAAGAAGAAACCTGGAATAAAGGAATAGCAGAACTTCATGAGACTGCCAGGTCCACGGGTACGTTTTGCTATACCTTCTTTAAAGGCAGAGCAAGAAAATAAAATCCTGAGTTCAGGTAATTAGAACGACCCGGGGCTCAGGGGAAAAACGAAAAAAGGTTATTTATCAAATAACTTTGAAACCTCTTTTAATAGCTCCCTTACAGGGATTTTTTGCGGACATTTTATCTCACATTCCCCACACTCCGTACAATTTGAAGCCTTGCCTTCAAGGCTGCTATATATAAGCTTTTCCTCTTCTATCTTATCAAACATCTCAGCATTATTAAGATGCTTAAGATTCTCTGGAATATTTACTCCAGAGGGACAGGGCATACAGTACCGACAGCCAGTACAGTTAACTCTTGTCTTTGACCTGTAAATCTCTTTTACTTTAGAAATCAGCTTTTTCTCTTCCTCGGTCAGAGAATTCGGGAAACCATCTGCTGCAAATTTTATGTTACTCTCTATCTGCGCCAGATCAGACATACCGCTCAGGACAACGCTTATCTCAGGATAGTCCCAGAGATAGCGCAGTCCCCATTCAACAGGGCTTCGTGGAGTTTCGGTACTATCCCAGATTTCCTGAACTTCCTGAGAGACATTTGAAGCAAGGTATCCTCCCCGCAGAGGTTCCATAACAACAACTCCAAGTCCCTTTGAGGCTGCATACATCAGCCCCTCTTTTCCTGCCTGGAGATCTTCATCCATGAAATTATACTGGATTTGACACATATCCCATGGATAGGAATCAACGATCTCTTTAAACAGATCAATATTATCGTGGAAAGAGAAACCTGTGTATTTTATTCTTCCATCTTTAAGGGCGGAATCAAGGAAATCAAAAACCCCATGCTTTTTTAGAAGAGACCAGTAATCCCTGTTTAGCGCGTGAAGAAGATAGAAATCTATGTAATCGGTTCTGAGCCGTTCGAGCTGCTCGTTTAAATAGCGATCCATATCCTCTCTGCTAGTAACAAGCCAGCTTGGAAGTTTTGTCGCAAGAAAGACCTTTTCCCTGTAACCATCCTGAAGGGCTTTCCCAATAGCGAATTCGCTCATGCCCCCATGATAGGGATAGGCAGTATCAATATAATTGACGCCGTTATCTATAGCGTAATGGATCATTTTTGCAGCTTTCTCCTCGTCAACTTTTGAGTCATCACCCCCAAGAACAGGAAGCCGCATTGTACCGAATCCTAGTATTGAGACACTTTTACCTGTTTGACCAAGTTCTCTATATAACATATACTTTAACCCCTCAATGTAAAAAATCCACCCCAAATCAAGTTCCTACTACCTTTTTGTCATGATATATGATAATACTTTGTGAGATTACGAACAGTCCAGATATAAGCAAGAAATTTGATAAAAAGAAATATATAAGAAAGGAAAAAGGGAGTATTAGAATTTAGAGAAACCTTAGAATCCAGTCGGAAACTGAGAGCTAAGATTTAAATTCGAGAAAAAATGATGATAGGAATTATATAAATAGAGCCTAAATTAGGTATGGGGTCAGGGGGTTAGGGAAGATGACAGAAATATTTTTAAGAATTATAGCTTTGGGACATGAAAAATTACGTCTCTGGATATAAGAGTAAACTAATGTTCCCTTTTCGAAATTAAGAAATATTGGATCCAGATTGTAACAAGGTCTCAATTTGCAGAAAATCAGTGACCAAGTTTTAGTTAATGCAAAACTGCATAATAAAATTCTACTCGAGTCCCTGTGAAGGTGTGTTTTTGAGCCGGGTAATCTTAAAGAAAATCATGGCGATACTCTTACTGTTTACAGTGGGAGTATTTTTTATCCGCACCTACTGGATAGAGATTGTACCTGTACTTGGAGAGAGCTTGAAAATTCTTACTGAGACTCAATTCCGATATGTGATTCTGGCATTTTTAATTTATCTCCTGAGTGTGTACCTGTTTGCGGTACGCTGGCAGCAAGTATTTTCCTGCATTGGATATGAGCTCAAAGCTACAGACCTTCTTCCCATTCTTTTCGGGGCAATCTTTGTGAACAATTTAACTCCAGCGAGCCGGACAGGAGGTGAACCCCTGAGGATACTCTGGGTTAACAAACGCTTCAGGATAAGTTATACTGATGGTTTTATAACGATCCTTTTTGAAAGGCTGGTTGAAACAGTTCCCGTTATCCTGCTTTTATTATATGTAGTATATTTCTTTCCTTCTTTAGATATCAAACTCCTTCCGCAGAAAAGTATCCTGACCTTAAATTCTACTTATCTGTTGCTTCTAGCTTTAATTATAATCGGAGTACTGGTATGGTTTTTCTGGGCGAGAATTGCTGCCCTTCTCAAGGAGATACAGAAAAACTGGAGACAGCTTAAGAAGTCTTTTATTCCTGTTCTCCTGTTATCCTGTGGGGTCTGGGTTCTTGATATAATACGCCTCAAGTTGATTGCTCTTGCCCTCAATCTTAATCTTTCACTATATACCATCGCAGCAGTCTCAATATTGTACTTGTTGCTGGGAATCCTGCCAATAACCCCTGGGGGACTTGGAATAGTAGAAGGAGGTCTAATATCTCTGCTTCTATATTTTGGGTTACCTCTTGCCTCTTCAGGCAGTTTCGTAATTCTGGAACGTTTTATATCCTTCGGGCTCAGCAGTCTGATAGGGTTCCTATACTTATCTTACTACGGGGGGATTGAAATATGGAAAAACACAAAATCGCATTAATCAGTGACTGGTATTTTCCAAAGGTTGGAGGAATCGAGTACTCGATGCACACCCTTGCTAAAACACTGAGCATGCATGGTCATAAGGTAAGCGTAATTACCAGAAGCTACCCTGGAGTCCCTCAATACAGTATAAAGGACGGAGTTTCGGTGATAAGAGTCAAAGGAAGGCCTTTACCAGGACAGCAACGTTTTCTCACACCATATGCATATAAGGAACTCTTTAGCCTTTTGAAAAATGGGAATTACGAAATTGTCAATCCTCACGGGCTGGACTCACCTATGGGTATGAGTGCTCTTCTCGCATCCCGAAAGCTTGGAATTCCCGTAATAGTCACCAATCATTCCCTGGTAGGGAATCCCCCATATCGCCAGCTCCTGTATATTGCAGGTAGACTGCTTTTAAGATACACTGATGCTGTAATCGCTGTCAGTTCGGCGGTTGAAAAGGACTCAAAACTAATGACAGAAAAACCTGTTTACCGGATTTTTAACGGAATAGATTCTGAAGATAAAATCATCAAAATTCCCCTTCCTGTTGATACAAAAGGAAAAATTGTAATCGTTACGGTTGCACGTATGACAAGGAAGAAAGGTGTCCAGAATATTGTAGACCTTGCTCCTTCACTTCTGGAAAAACATAAAAATTTGTTATTTTTAATGATAGGAGACGGCCCACTGAGAGAAAAATTAGAAAGAACAGTAGAGAAGTCAGGTTTATCCAAAAATTTCTATTTTACAGGAGAAATATCCAGGGAAAAAGTGCTGGGATATCTGGAACAGGCCGATATCTTTGCTCTTCCATCTACTAATGAGGCCTTTGGAGTCTCGATACTTGAAGCAATCTCAAGAAAGGTTCCTGTCGTCGCAATGAATAATAGCGGGGTATCGGATATTATCAAGAACGGTATAAACGGTTACCTTGCAGACAGCCTTGAGGAATTTTTATTTTACCTTGAAAATCTGATAGAGACTCCAGCCCTTCGAACTTCCTTTGCCGAGGAGGCTATCCGGGGGCTCTCAAACTTTGATTGGAACTGGATATGTGAGCAAACCAGCAAGGTATATACAAGTGTTATTTATGAGAAATATCACAATAACCATTGATGTGGAAGAAGATTGTCCCCCAATGCTTTCAAGTACTAGAGGCATGGAAGAAGGGCTGCCCAAGCTACTTGACCTTTTTAAAGAAGAAGGAATAAAGGCCACATTCTTCGTGACCGGAACAATGGCTGAGCAGTATCCGAACCTTATATGCCGAATTCCTGAAGACGGACACGAGCTTGGGTGTCACGGATATACCCATGCACGCTTCGATCAAATGACAGAGGAAGAAGCCAGGTTTGCTCTTAAACAGGCTGGAACAGTTCTTAGACAATTTGAAAAGAAGCTTGTCTCTTTCAGGGCTCCGAACCTCCAGTTTCCGAAAAGTTATCTAAAACTCCTGGAAAAAGAAGGTTTTCTATATGACTCTTCCCTTGCAATGTACAAACCGCCTTTCTTTAAGGACAAATCGGAAAGCAAGATAGTCAGGATTCCTGCCACAATTACTTCTTCATTTCTAAGGCTCCCACCAGAGTTTTTTCTCCCATTGATTAAACTCTCAAAAGCACCTGTTATCTTTGTGCATCCCTGGGAGTTCGTGGATATGTCAAACATGCCCATACGTCTGGACTGCAGATTCAATACTGGAGAAAAAGCTCTCAAAAACCTGAAAGTCCTGATACGTACCTTAAAAGCTGAAAATTGTCTTTTTCTAACTATGCAAGAAAGGGCAACCCTTGAAAAACATAAAGAATCAATGGATAGTTTTGAGCTTTACTAAAAAAAGGCACAAAAGTTATTCTTCAACAATTTCCAGAATCTACCTGATTTTGTCGTTATCTATTGAATAGAGCCTCAATTTTCCTTCTTTTCTTACTTTAATTATCCCCCAATCCTGCAACTTAGCAAAGTGCATTGAGGTATTGAACTGTGTCCTGGAAATTATCTCAGGAATCTCACAGGCACATATCTCGTCTTTGCAACCACCAGATTTTTCCTCTCCACAATTGCGCTCGGCGTCAAGAAGAGCTTTGATAATCCTGTACCTTGTATCTTCGCTCAGCGCCTTGAAAAGCTGAAGATTTTTTTCATCAGTCATATCAATAATCATTGAATGTAATAGACTATATTACTTTTCTAAAGTCTGGAAAAGAAATCAAGTTCCTGATCCAGGTTGCCTTTAAGTGCCTGTGCAAATAAAGAAGATGGATTCTCATTTTCCGACTGTTTTCTTCGCCTCTTTTGTTATTTCTTTTATCATCTCCCCTACAAGGTTCGCCTTCTCACAGTGAGAAGCCTCTTTTGGCTTGCAGTTAAGGAGAATGCTCATTAGTCTGTCAGCCATCCGATAAAGCTTGATATCCTCAAGCTTGATTAAAAGTAAGGATAAGCTCTCGCTAAATTCCCTGCATTTATCGTGATTGCAGACTGCTTCCTCATGCAGGCGGCAGACTGATTGCAGGTCTTTTATGATTTCTTCAGGGATATTTGTCTCGACCATAAATATTGATCCGATTCAGCACTTATTTCAATAAACTTAAGGGGCAGCTGAAAATATAAAAACAAAATCTGCCATTTTTGACTGAGATAAATAATGCTATCTTAAATTCATAATGCCAAACGTTTAAAATGTGTACCCATGCCTGTTATACTCCATTATATCTTTTATGAACTTGGAGCAAAATTTATCAGGGATTACAACCTTTTCTCCTGCCTTTATAGCCCTGGCCTCAAGGTCTTCTTTACACACATAAATTTCACACTCTGGCAGTTCTTCTATTCCAGCAAGCAGGTGATAAACTCTGTCTTCTGCAAGGTAGAGTATGGATTTTCCAGATCTGGCAACCAGTTTGAGGCATAACTCCGATCTCGGGTTTAAGGGAGGCTTTGTCAGCAGGAACACATCCAGTTTTTCTTGCTTCATATTATCATTCCAATCAATCATTAATCAACCAGTTAAAACAAGATAACGCATTCCGAGCTTTCCATAGCTTCAAAAAATTCTTCTTCGTCTGTCAGTTCCAGAGTTTCTATGAAGGTTTCTCCAAAAAGGCCTCTTTCCACTGCCGAGGGTTCATGCACAAGCACCCTCATCTCACCATATGCATAGAGAATATCTGCAAGGTTTGATGTTCCAAGCTTTCTACTGTCCTGATCTGCAATTACCTGCATGTTTACTTTAAAAATTAAAAATTTTAATTGTTTATTTAAATATATCTAAAGTAGAAAACATATATACATTACTTTGAATGCATTTAAAAGATCACTATTGGTTATATGCTTTAAGAGTGAAGGAAGTATATCGAATTTGTGAAAAATAATAATCAGCTACCAGTGTTTTATGACACTAATCACATAATTCAAGTGCGAAAATTATAAATAATTATGTACATATGTGTGAAATCGGAATTTTATCCCTTCTAAGGTTACTAGTTAGTTCAAGTAACAATTGAAGAATTGCTAGCCTAAAATTACAGATTTTGTGGGAAAATATTAGGAAAACCAAAGTTAGGGAGTCCGAGGAACATGTCTAAACCAAAAAATGTTTGGGAAGAATTCTTCAAGGATAAAAAGCATGGAGGGCACAGGTATTCATCTGAGGAATTTCTTGCTATGGAAGCAAGGGAAAAATTATTTCACCTTGATGGAGGCAAAACCCTTCTCGACTTTGGATGTGGGTCCGCAGAACTCCTGACATACTATGCTCCTGAGTATGAAAAGCTTGTTGGAGTGGATTTTTCCCCATCCATGCTTGGCGAAGCAAGTAAGAGGATCAGGAAAAAAGGATGCGATAACATCGACCTGATTCTTGCTAATCATGAATCCCTCTGGGAGAAATTGCAGTTTAGTTTTGATAGGATAACTGCAGCCGGGGTAATTCAGTACCTGACACTTCAAGAAATTGATAAATTCATTTTTGATGCATCAAAGTATCTTAACAGAGAGGGCAAAATAGTATTGTTTGACCTGTTGGATTCCCGTTTATATCCATTATGGAAGGTAGGACTGTTCTCAAAAGATACGAATGGTCTCAAAATTTTACGTAAAGCTGGTTTTGAGCTTCAGACTGTCGTACTGGCAAGCATAAAAAATCGTCCAAAGGATATTCTAGGGTTTGCCTACCATCCTAATAAAATCGAAAAAATTGCGAATAAGCATGGCTTTAAAATTATTTATGTATGCTCGATGTATTACGAGTACAAGTACCATGCAATAATGTTTCGAGCTTAAACGGCTACTCTGATGAATATTAATTAAAAATAGAGTCGGATTGAATAATATATAATTGATGTGGTGATCCAGTGAAGAGCAGTAGCCATCTAGAAACATTTTTTCCCACGTTATCTATGTCAAGTAGTTTATATGTAGGAGGAAGTAAAACTTTAATAGACAAAAACACTTCAAAAATCTCTGAAAATTCTGATCAGGGCATTCTCAATTTATTTTCACAAAATTACACTGAAACTAACAGCATCCCGAAAAATATTTTTATTGCAAAACTTCAAGGTAATAAGGTATATGATAAACTATATTCTGCAATTTACGGGACATTGAAATCAGAGATTTCTCTCAATACCTCAAAAGCACTGAATTATAAAACCTCAAGAGACTCCTGCTTATTTCCTTATAGTTTATTTCCTGTTGTGGATACTATTTTACAGTCTGGGGTAAACGAATATACAGTAGATTTAATAAAATCTCTAGAGACTCACAGGCTCTGTGAAGCTGCTTCTATATCTTTAATTCACTACAGGGAACAGCAGAGGCAAACTGGATCACTTTACATTTGCGGGCTTATACCAATGGTTAAATGTACATATCAAATCACGATGAATATAAAAACGGACGATTTTCAAAGTTTTGTTGAGCTCAATAGTCCGGGTTCAAAGTTGATTATTCAAAAAATAGGTAATGATAATGTCGTGCTAAGAAGCTATTTTAAAGATTCTTCTGAGGAGATCAGGTCTAAAACCATATGTGTCGGGAATGCGGCAGAGAAATTTGATTTTGAAATCAAGTTTGACGGGTACAATAAGACTAACACTATCTGCACAAATGACGGCAACTTTATCGTAACCCCATTTTATAACACCGACAGGCAGAGATTACCATATATTGATTTCTCAAACGGATACATCAAGTTCACTTCTTTTATAGCTGGAAAAGGTACGTACCTGGATGTTGATTTATACAGCATTGGTCAGACAGCAGACCGTAAGCTCGTAACTGCGATTGGAAGCAACAGGATACTGGCTTTTGGACTTGATGGGCCACATGCTAGAAATACAACAGAACAGGGCATACGTTATCTCAATAGCAAAAATAATGTAGGAACCATATGGTTTGACATAGAGCTCCTTGAGCAATACAGTGAAACTGATCTTGAATACCTCCGCAGTCTGGTCATTAACGATTCGTGGGATGTAGGAGTACATTACTCTGAAGAGTTGAATAGCCTCCCACCCGAAGAAGCATATAAAGTAATAGATAAGGGGTATTCCTATGTTTATGAGAAAATCGGGAGAAAGCCAACAAGCTGGTGCTCCATGAGAAATAAAGATACTGTTGCACATGCTATTTATGCGTATGAAAACTTAGGGATGTTCTGGAGAAATGGAGACTCGGGAATCCATGCGGAAAGAGATATTGGGAATCTGGACGATACTACCTGGGAATGGTGGGAAAGAGCATCCAAAGCAGGTATGATACACCCTGTTTTTACCCACGAACTTGATAAGGATCCTGCTATAAAATACTCAATCAGCAGCTCAAAATTTAGAAGTTGGGTAGATAACTACAATTCAAATAATATATCCATAGTGTCTTTTTATGAATATGGTCAAATAAACCGAAACACATTTGATGCCTCTTTTGAAAAACTGCGATATACTGAACACTCTGTCACTTTTGATGCACACACAAACGGAGCCATTGCTCTTGTAAATGTAAACATAAAGGCTGGAAAAAATACACAGGTTTACGATAATACATCAGAGAAGTTTATCAGTTACAATATGGAGCAGGATAAATCAGTTACTTTCTGGGTAGAGAACAGGCATACTTATAGCGTATATGTGGACTAGATTGAATAATAGCAAAATAACATTCTAATTGCTTCAAAACAATTTGAATTAACTCATAAATAATAAAAAAATAATAAAGTTACCTCGGTACAGAATAGCCTTAACAGCATAAGTCTGAAAGTATGTAGACGAAAAAAGAGCTACAGAGGAGATAAGGAATATCTGAATCTTGAGAGTTCAAACACTGGTTTTTTTCATTTATTTCTGTTTTACTTCACTTTCTGGAGAAAACTCACAGATCTTTTTCTGGAAAATCAGTGAGTTTAAGTTGCTTCAGGCGGGGAAGTCTCATCTGCATGGGCTTCATGTAATTTCCGGACAGATCGTATTTTTCCATAAGAGAATTGAGCACTCTATAAAGTTCAGCTTTATACGCTCCATTAGCTCCTCCTTGTGCATACAACTTGCAGTATGGATCCACAAGTTCGGGAAATTTGAGCTCAAGAAAGTCGAAAAAATGCTTTCTGGTATCGCCCCTCAAGTAAAGAATGCCTGGCAGGGCATAATCCACCTCACACTCGGCTGCAAGAGAAAGAATTTGCTCCAGATTCTGAGGGCTGTCTGTAAGAAAAGGAAGAATCGGCATCATGTGAAGTCCGGTAACAGCAGCTGTATTTTTAAATGCCCTGAGAACCGAAAATCGCTTTATTGGAGACGAGGCAAAGGGTTCCAGCAGGGCACTTAAATCCTCATTTATTGTCGTAACCGTGACTGCAATATTTACATATGTAAGTTCAGCAAGCTCTTTAAGAAGATCGAAGTCCCTGAGGACAAGGCCGGATTTTGTAGAAATCATGACCGGATTCCGATATTTTATCATCAGCGATAGAACCTGGCGCATTAATCCGTACTCTGCTTCTGCAGGCTGATAACTATCGCATACTCCCCCTATATTGATTACTTCTTTTTTCCAGCTTTTTGCTCCAAGCTGTTTCTCAAGGGCTTCTGCTATATTTGTTTTTACGCAGATTCTCTGAAAAAAAGCACAGTTTTTTACCCCTGGAGGTTCTTTAACCGGAGAAGAGTTCATTTCTTCTTTTTCCAGGTAGCGGTGAGAATACATTGCGTAGCAATAGTTGCAACCGTGTTCACATCCCCTGTAGATATTGAGATCCCAGTGGAATGGTAATGTGATTCTGCCAGTATCTTTTATCCGGTTCAGAGCTTTTTTAACCTCGATTTCCTCAAACATCCCGGATATGATACGGCTGAAAGGTATAATAAACTTAACAAAAAAGCCCTTAAAACAGAGCTTCCTAGTAAGAACAGCCGCAGCTTATTCAAGTTTCTTAAAAATACCGGGAAAAGTAACAGGGAATAGCTTAAAAAAAGAAGGCGAGAGTATCACCTTTGATAAAATCAGCTGACTGTGCCCAAGAGTATCACTTAGTTTCTTGTAATTTGATAAGGAACGCCAAATATAGATTTTAATATGCGGGAGGAAGAATCGAAGAGCTCTGACGCATTAAGCCCGTTCTTACCACCTCCGATATTGAAGGGTTATATGTATGGAGCACAGGAAGCCCGTGAGGCTCGGAACTCAAACCGGCTTTTAGCCATACGGCTTGAAACGAACAAATCATGCAATCTTCGATGCCGCTACTGCTATGCACAGAGCGGAGAGGATTCGGCAAAAATAACTGATCTCAGTAATCTCAAGCGAATAATCTCGGAAGCAAAAGAACTGGGGATCAGGTCTGTGGTTGTGATTGGAGGAGGAGAACCAACCCTGCATCCGAATTTCAGAGATTTAATAGCTTATATCGACTTCCTGGGGGTAATCCCTGTAGTTTTTTCGAATACGGTTTTAATAACAGAGGAACTTGCAGGATTCCTGCACGAACACAACGCCTCAGTAATGGGGAAGCTGGATTCCCTTAAGCCTGAAGTTCAGGATTATCTGGCAGGGAGAGAAGGTGCCTCCGAAAAGATAAGAAAAGGACTTGAGAACCTTATTAATGCAGGCTTTTCAAAACCGGCTGGGCTCGGAGAGCTCCGTCTGGGAGTCTCTTTCGTCAGTAATAAAATGAATCTGAGAGAAATAGAAGAGATCTGGCACTTCTGCAGGCAAAACAATATCTTTCCCAATATGGAGATTCTAACGCCAACAGGCAGGGCAAATGATGAACTCAAGGATAAGCTGCTGACAGCTGATGAGATAAAGGAATATAAGTTAAAACTGCTGGAAATTGACCGTAAATATTACGGGTACGACTGGCTGCCCTACACACCGATTACTGCGAGCGGTTGCCTTCAGCATCTTTACAGCCTGTATATCAACATAGAAGGGAATGTCCGGCCCTGTGCGCCTACAAAACTTGATGCACATCCTGCGCTCAGAGTTGACGGGGAATACCCCTACAATATAAACAAAATGGGCCTTCGGGAGATTTATTTTTCTGATCTCTTCACATATGTCCGAAACATCGATAAAGTGCTTGAGGGAAGATGCAGGAACTGTGAACATATGGAAGAGTGCATAGGCTGCCGGGGATATGCCTACAGCATAGGAGTAAACAATGGTGCCCACCCTCTCGAAGCCCTGAGAATGGAGTGCCAGCAGTGCTTCAAATAAACTTCAAATAAACTGAAGGATGGGAAAAGCAGAGTTCAGGCAAGAGGTTGAAAGAAGTGATCTAACATAAGCGCTGTTAAATAGTTTGGGGGTAAGGTGAGAATTGAGCAGTACAGGAAAAGCAGAGTCTGGGTAGATTTCGGAAAATAAGAAAAAGATAGTAATTACCAGCAAGATGGAGATAGAGAAAAAACTCTTTGAATGCCTGAAGAATCACGAACTTCCTGATTATCTCCTATATACAGGCGCCGGCGGAACAAAAAACTGGCTGGAACTTGACAGGGCAAAGACATTTCCTGTAGCCAGGCAGCTCAAAACCCTTCTGGAGAAAAATCTTGAATCAATATTGAGATTTATTCCGACAGGCATGAGCCTCGTGAGTGTTGGAGTGGGAAGTGGGGAAAAGGAGGAACTTCTTCTCAAAGCACTCATAAAGAAGAATCTGGCTGAAACCCCAGCTTCAGGAGAAGTACCGATATGCTATTATCCTGTTGATATAAACAGCGAATTTGTGGATCTTGCCCTTGCAAAGGTCAGGGACCTGCCTATCGAAAAGAGAGGAGTAGTTGGCTTCATAGAGGATATAGCGACCTTTAAAAAGAACTGGCACTTGCCGGTTCTTTTCTGCATTCTGGGAAACACCTTTTGCAATTACGAGCCAGAATACATTCTTCAGCTTGTCCGTAAAACACTAGATCAGGGGGACCTATTTCTCTTTGATGCCAGCCTTCTCCCTGCTGAAGGTCTGGAAGCACAATCTGCAAGGGAATCCATACTTGGCACATATGCCTCAAGAGAGAATACGCTCTTCAATATGTACCCTCTGCTTCATTATGGGATGAACCCTGAAGACCTCGATTTTGAACTCCTGCTAGCACATGTAGATTCAAGAATAGGATCAGTGTACAGAACCAGGAAGAATCTGCATATCCTGAAAGATTCTGAAATTACAATTGGAGCAAAAGCCATACGCTTCAGGAAAGGAGATGTCATCCATATGGGTTTTACTTACAAGTATACCCGTGACCAGATTACGGCTTTCCTGGATATTTGCGGATTTGAACTCCTCAAGGCTTTCCTGAGTGAAGACCGGACAAATGCTATAATCCTCGCAAAAAGAAGTACATGAAATGACACTAACCAGAAAGAAACTGATCAAAAGGAGGCTTGGGGTATGGGTTGCGAGATAGAGGAACTGGGCAGAAGCGAGAAAACAAAGCAAGATATAGCTTATGGGTGCGATGAGCTTGGCAGGCTGAAAAGTGTATTAATACATACGCCAGGAGAAGAGCTGTCCCTGATCAACGAATCGAATTATGAGTACTGGCTTTACGATAAGGTTCCTGATATCTCGGGATATATCAAAGAACACAAAAGTTATCAGGAGTTACTTGAATCAAACGGTGTCAGAGTCTATGAGCTTGGAGATTACGTGGATGAGAATAAAGATCTGATTAAGAAACTGCCAAATCTAACTTTCCTCCACGATATTGCGGTTATCTCAGGCAAAGGGGCTATTCTCTCAAGAATGCGCCCACCTGCACGACAAAATGAAGAAATTGTTGTAAAGGAAGCCCTGAATAATCTGGGGATCCCAATTCTCAGTGAATTTAATGAAGGACAGGGTTTTTTCGAAGGCTGCCTTCTGCTCTCAAAAGAAACAATATTTGTAGCTGATACGGAAAGACATACTTACCCTTTTATCCGGGAATTTATTTCAAACATTCTGAAAGAGTTTGATGAGGTTATTTATACCCGGCTTCCAAAAGCCAGGCGATATATGCACCCGGATACTGTATTCAATCGAGTGCGGGAAGATCTCGCCCTTGCTTATCTACCTGCGTTTGAGGAGACTTGCCTCTTTACGGAAGATTCCAGAGAAAAAATCGATTTTAAAACCTTCATACAGGAGGAAAAAGGGATGGAAATTATTCCTGTTTCGGATTCAGAGCAAAGTCGCCTTGCCTGTTCTTTTGTCCCTCTTGAAAGCGGAACTATTTTTCATTATGATATCGCACTTGACCGAGAAACCACCAAAAACCTTGAAAAAGAAGGCGTTGAAATTATTCCTTTCCACCCGGATGCCATGCTTGCTGGAGGAGGTAGCCTGCGTTGCCATACCCTTAGGCTCTGTAGAAGGAAAAATTAAAAACAGGATTCTGAAGAGACAAAAAAGAAAAAAACGCATGGTTCCGAGTAAAGGTACTTTCTGCTGTAACCTTGGAACTGGTTTTTTTCTTTTATTATACTAAGTGCTCAATTTTCGTGCCTCAGAACTCATAGGGCTCATCATAAATCAGCAAAGTTTTTCATCACAGGCACTCAATTGATCAGATAATATAGCTAATAAATATCTCTCAATATAGCTAAATAATAAATATCTCTCAGAAACGGAAAAATATTTTTAAAAGAAATAAATTCTAAAAATATTTTTTAATATTTTTCAGCCTTCTCCTCTGAGTTCAGCCTCAATCTCGGCAGCAATCTCGCTGGCAGCCCTCTTTGGTAATTCTGCTTTATAAATGCTCCTTCCTACTATTACCCAATCGGCACCTGCGGCAATAACATCAGAGGCTTTTCCTCCCTGGGCACCGACTCCAGGCGAGATAATTGTGAGTTTGTCGCCAATAATTTTCCTTATTTTCTTTACTCTTTCCGGCCTGGTCGCAGGGGCAACAAGGCCAAAGGCTCCTGCTTCAGCTGCCATTCTCGCAATTGCTTCTCCGACAGGCTGGAGGAATTCGGCTCCTCCTGGGTGGCTCATCTCGCTTACCACGAACACATCTCTCCCGTATTCAGAGGCAACCTCAATGCAGGCATCAAGGCTGTCACGACCTGTGAAACCCTGGACAATCACGGCATCGGCTCCTGCTTCAAAGACCTGTTTGCAGATAAGGCGGTTGGTATTGGGAATATCGGCAACCTTGAAATCTGCGATTATTGGGGCAAATTCAGCAAGTTCCCTGATTATCGCAAGCCCGGTTGCGAGTACAAGAGGGTAGCCTACTTTTATAGCGTCCACGAATTCTGAAACGTCTTCTGCAATTTTAAGTGCTTTTTCCCTGTCAGAAACATCCAGGGCAAGAATCATACGGGTTTTCCTTTCCATAAACTCATCTCTTTAAAAGGCGTGTCCGCACAGCCGCAACTATAAGTGGAAGAGTAATAGTTGCATCAGCGTACACAGTTACAGCTTTTGCATTTTCTCCGACCTTTCCCCAGGACTGGGCTTCGTCAAGTGTTGCCCCGCTTAGACCACCGGTCTCAGGGCGGTCCATGGTCAACTGGATTGCATAATCAAATGACCTGGGGGTCACAAGCATAGACTGCAGAATATAGTTTTTCGGAACTCCGCCCCCAAGGAGCATGGCGCCTGCACTCTCGGTCTCATAGCAGATTTCCATAAACTCGTGCATATCAGCAAAAGCATCCACATGCAGAGGATTCCCTTCTTTATATAACCAGGCTTGAAGCCCTATTACAGAATCCTGAAGGGCAGGGCAGTACACAGGCACACCCATATCTGCTGCGGTTTTCAGGATAGAGGAATCATCATCAAGGTTTTTCCCTATCTCAGTGAGAACCTGCCGGATAGAAAGCTTTTTCTTAGGAAGCCCGGCATAGGTGCTCTGCAGAAATTCTTCAAGTTCAGTAAAATGGTGATCTGGCAGGTAGACGTCATAGATCCTGTCGATGCAGTCGTGCCTGAGCTGGATATCATTTGCACAGGCTGTACCCTTATAATGGTGAAGACCCAGAGCCTCAACAGTATCATGTACCATATTCGCTCCAGTAGTAACAAGCACATCGATATGGCCGTCGCGTATCAAATCAGCGATAATATTTCTCATGCCTGCTGGAGTCATAGCTCCTGCAAGCCCGAAAAATTTCGTAGTTTTCTTGGAGGCCAGCATTTCATAATAGATATCCACGGCTTCAGCCAGCCTGCCTGCTCCAAAGGCACAGCCACTATATTCCCTTACAAGCTCGTCTACAGTCATATCCGCAACTATCTTTGCACCCCTGATAGGAGTTGTAAGGTTCTTAGAAGAGTCTTCAAAGTCCATTTTTTATTCCTCAAAATTTACAGGATTAATTAAGAAATTATCGTAAGAGTAATTACAGGTCCACGTCTCAAATGGAGTACTGATCTGAGAGAATTTATGTGGGCATGTCTGTATACATAAACCTTCTCTTCTGATAAGTTTCTTTTCTAAGAATATAGTAAAAGATTTTAGAAAAGCTGAAGTTGAATATCGCAGGAAAAACAGGCTTGTCAGTATCTGGCTGCAGTTCAGGCTATATTTGAGAAGTTCGGGCTTGCGAGAAAGGAATCTACAGGCAGAAAGAAAAGGAAAAAAAGAACCTGGGCGCTGACCCGCAGGTCAAACGTATCCCGTGATGTCCTGACCGATTGGAGTGCTTTTCTTTATACATTCTTCTCCGTAATTAATCATATCTTCAACTGCCTTTTTCAGTATGGAAGGATAGATCTGGCCTACCTGCTCCCACACGGGTCTTCCCCGGCAGAAGAACTTAAACGTAGGCGTGCCCAGAACGCCGTACCTTTCTGCAGTCCATGGATTTGTTTCAATATTTAGGCGGGCAAAAACTGCCGAGTTTTTGAATTCTTTTGCATAGTCTATAAAATAAGGCTCCATAGCTTTGCAATAAGGGCAGGTAGAGCTGTAGAACATTACTATAACCGGCTTTTTAGAACTCTCTACTATTTCTCCCCAGTTCATATCTCCAATTTCAATCACACTGCTTCCATTCAATCTATTACCCCGCGAGATTATGAGTAGTTTAATAGAACAAAACAAACAGAATTCCATGCTTATAGATATCAGTCGCTCTATTTGTCAGATTTTATTTATCTGTTTTTATTTATTCAATTTATCTGATTCTATTTGTCAGTCTCCGTTTATTGGATTATGTTTGTCAGACTCCGTTTATTGGATTATGTTTGTCAGACTCTGTTTATTAGATCAATAGTCTCTATTTTTATAAGATTAATATTTATGCTTTATAAAATCTAATTTCATAGATCTGCGAATAATTGTATAGGAAATATGCTGAACCATCAATTTTCAAATGAAGAACTTTTAGATAGCTTAAGAAGAAAAAAAGAAGGCAAAGAAAGATAAAAGTAAAGACAAGAAACAAAAAAGAAAATAAAGGGGAAAAAATCCGGAAAAATTAGAAAAAAACTGGTGACAGAACTGAAGAATAGTTCTGTATTTCCGTGCAGAAGTTCCCGGTAACTGGTGCCCGATTCCTGCCTATTGATTAAAAATTCAGGTCGAGGGATTAAGTTTACACATTGATTTCCGTTTAAGCTTCTTCCTCACCCTCGGGATTCATTATCTCAGAAAAACATGTGCTGCAGATATATTTATCGTCAAGACATATCTCTTTAAAGTCAACTTTGGGACCGCCAGGTTTTGTGGTTGCCTCCCTGAATACATAGAACTTTTCATTAAATTCGATTGGCTGCCCGCATCTTGAACATACAAAGGGTGGATTTTCAATCGAATCAATTGCACACTCAATGCAGATCAGATCGGACTTATCCCCGTGGACCTCTTTGAACTTTATTGGTTTCATATCCAGACTAGTGTCCACAACCATTACGTCTTCCAGCAATTCCCGACCACAAATATTGCAATACTCCTTCATTGTGTCGCCTCCCTTACTCAAAGGGTTTCTCACCACGCCCTGTGCTGAGCCTACACAGGGTTTCAATGTCTCCGTGTTTGCACTCAAATTATATACCCCATTTTCAGCTTATTACCCATACTATACCGAATCGGGCTATTTTGAGGTGTCCAATCCGGCTCAATCTTTCACACCATTGAGCTGTGTTTTTACCTGCCGATATTACCCGAATTGTACATCGATCTCGAGAAGATCGGTCCAGAGCTGAAAAGCAAACAATAAGGATTAACAGCGCAATATTTATTCTAATGTTGAATCAAAAATGCTTTTCGCATTTGAATCGAAACAACATTAGGAGACACTTTATAAAATGCATTTTAGACAGCTTTCTAGCCTCTGGTTTTAACTTCCCTATGTAAATATATGTCTTAAAACTATATACAGTTATTGATTTTGATTAAAAAATAAATGAATAATAAAATAAAGAAGGACTATAAAAACAGAAAAAAGATAAAAAGTTAGTAAATAATCAGAATAAAACAAAGAATTTTATTGATCCTTGATCAATACATAAAGTGGGTAAAGAAGATTGTTCTAAAAGGTTTGAAAAATGCTTAAACAGAGATTCGTGCTGGATACTACAGCATTAACGGATCTGCAGACGCGTGAGGTTATGGGCTATGCTTCCCTTTGTGAGGGAATGAAGGCAATCCTTGACCTGATAGCCAATGTTCGCCTGCAGTTCGGGATAAGCTGTTATGTGCCCTATCCGTCAGTGTATAAAGAGATGTATGAATTCGCAAGCCACAATGGCTGTGACAGGGAAGTTATGGCAAAAATAGATACCTGGCTTGTGAAGAAATCTCCTGACCGATATAGGGTTAGTGTAACTTCTCAGATTTTTCATGAATATGTTGCTTATATGCGGGAAAGGATCAACCGGGGCATGGGAGTTGCGGAAGATGCGATATGGGAAGCCGCTACTGAGTGCCTCTTCATGGAAAATCCGCAAAATAAGAAAAAAGAGTATAAGGAAGAAGTTGAGAGGGAAGTAATCGGGGGGATCATTGGCAAATTCCGGAATAAGTATCGTGCTGCCCTGAGATATGGGATTCTTGATAGTGCTCCTGATATTGATGTTCTCATCCTTGCCAAGGAGCTTGACGCCGCAGTTATTGCAAGCGATTATGGAATTGAGAAGTGGGCTGAACAGCTTGGGGTCCGTTTTGTGCCTGCAAATACTTTTCCCATGATGATGAAAGAGTACCTGAAACATCTTCCGGAAACCGAAAGTAAACCCGAACCCAGAAGCCAGGAAAAAAGCAAAAAAGGATCATCTGATGAACTGGAATTCATTTAATAGGTTAATCTTGAATAATAGTAACAATAAGATTCCTGAGATTCATCGGAAAGGATTTGAATTCGACAGATATAATATGTAAATTTATTATGGAAGTCGATTTCGGGCTATATTATTGAAACATGAATCTCAGTGAAAAGTAGTATCATTAATCTTTATCAAGCCTTAAGGGAATTAGCGCCTTTAATGCAACTGCCTTTAGTGCAACTGTGCTTTTAGAATTTGGGGGATGAGAGTTTGAGAAATATCGTCATAGAAGAATTAAAAGCGTCTGAGGTTTACCGCCAGAGAGTTGAAGTTGTTGAAAGAAAGGGGCTGGGGCATCCGGATTATATCTGCGATGCAGTTATGGAACAGATATCAGTGAACTTGAGCCAGAAATATCTTGAGGCTTTCGGGACTATTCTGCACTATAACATTGACAAGGGTATGCTTGTTGCAGGAGAAGTGGAAGGGAAATTAGGAGGAGGCAGAGTATTAAGCCCTATGAGGCTTATCATCGGGGACAGGGCGACTTTTGAAGCGCAGGGAATAGAGATTGACGTCCCCGAGCTTGCGGTCAGTACAGCGCAGCAATGGATTCAGGATAACCTCCGGTTTGTGGATCCTGAGAATCTTATCTATCAGGTAGAGTTAAAAAAAGGTTCTGCAGAACTTACGGATATATTTAGCAGAGGAGGGAAAATTCTCGGGGCAAACGACACATCTGCAGCAGTCGGATATGCACCATTGAGCCCTACTGAAAGGCTTGTTTTTGAATGTGAGAGATACCTGAACTCGAAGAAGTTCAAAAAGGAGTATCCGGAATCCGGAGAAGATATAAAAGTTATGGGACTCAGGCATAAGGAAGACATACATCTGACCGTTGCGATGCCGCTGGTGGACAGGTTTGTTGAATCCGAAAATGAGTATTTTAAGAAAAAAATCGAACTTCACGAGCGGATAGAGGAGTTTGCTGCCGATTTTGCAGAGGAAGCAAGGGCTGAATTTGAAGCCTGTATGTGCCTGAAGCCGACAGCCTCCCTGAATACTCTGGATGTTCCGGGCAGGGGGCTACAGGGAATTTATACCACTGTAACTGGCACTTCTGCAGAAGATGCGGACGGCGGGCAGGTTGGACGCGGAAACCGCGTAAACGGAGTAATTCCCCTGAATCGTCCTGTTAGCAGTGAAGCCGCGGCAGGCAAAAATCCTGTGAGCCATATAGGAAAAATTTACAACCTTCTTTCCCACAGGATTGCAGCCCAAATCTATAAAGAAGTGCCTGATGTTTCCGAAGTTTATGTCTGGCTTTTGAGTGAAATCGGGACTCCAATTGATCAGCCTCAGATCGCCACTGCCCAGCTTATAATGGAGAAAGGATCTGCAAGCGAAGTAGAAAAGGAGGCAGCCGAAGTAATGGAAAAAGAGCTTGAGAATATACAGGCTTTTTCAATGGAACTGGTCGCAGGAAAATGCCCTGTTTGCTAAAAATCACTTAGCCGGGAAGAAATTATACCCCGGCAATAAAAGCAATGAGAGCAAAGAACATAGCGATCTTGAACATTCTTGAGGACTTTGTAGGATTGTTCCTGACAAGTAACTGGTAGATGGCTGCGAAAAATCCCATATCTGCAAGAAGGACAAGATAAAGATAACGTACACCAAGCATCTGCATAAAGTAAGGAAGAGGGCTTAAAAGCACGGCAAGGAGTCCTATAAATACTGCAAGGTAACCTGCCTTTTTTGCCCCGACCCTGATAGGTAGGGTGTCTGCCCCTTCGGCCTTGTCCCCTTCAATGTCCTCAATATCCTTTACGATCTCCCTGGCAGTAATCGCAAGAGCTGCTAGCAGGAAGAGTACGAAAAGTACTTCCAGTCCTTCAAACCCGAAAACTGAGGCTCCGAACAGAAAGGTTGAGCCGGTGAGATAGCCTATGCTCAGATTTCCTAAAAGAGGAGTGCCTTTGAGAGTTTTCGCATAGAAGATGAGCAGCAGGGAATTAAACAGGGCGATAAATCCGCAAATTAAGTTAATCCAGAAAGCCAGGAGTGTGCCAAGGGCAAACAGAGTGTAAGAAAAATAGAGAGCTTCTTTTAACGTTGCCCGACCTGAGGGGATAGGTCTATCAGGGCGATTTATCGAATCTATCCTTACGTCAAAATAATCATTAATGGTATTTCCTGCACCTGAGACTAATAATACGACTAGGAATACAAGGCCAGAATAAAACAGAGGAAAATTTTCAGGGCTATAAGACCCTGGGGCATCAGAGGCCAGGATATTAAAAGCGATCAATGTTCCAATTACGGCTGCTAAACCCGCCATCAGGCAGTTTTCGTATCTCATAAGTTCCAGATATGTGCGTATGCCTGCAGACATCAGTACAAAGCAGTATTATAAAGTATTAAAGGTATCGGATTTTCTCGCCCGAGTCCCGTCTTGGGAGGAGGGCTCCTTTTTCTTTCACCTCATTCGCTCAAGAAGCTTATCTATTGGACAGAATTTATAATATTTCCACTCCATTCCGCAAATTTCTATAATGTTTGATCAAAAAAGACATAATCTTGGATTTTAGAAATTTATCCCCTAACCCTATCTGGAGTGATAAACACAAGCTTTTTAAGAAAAAGTTTGATCAAAAACCTTTTGAGAAAAGGTTTTATCGAAAACGGCGTGACGGCGTGGTCAAGCGGCGCAACGCTTGGTGATGAACCGGTGCAACGGTTTCGGTCAAGCCTTTTTGTAAAAGGTCGCAACTCAACGGTTTCAAATCAATGGTTCTGGTATAAAATTTGCATTAGAGAGTAAATTACTGGTTATTACGAGAGGTTACATGGAGGACAGGACTTCAGGGAGGAAGAATACAACTAACAGGAGAATAAAAAGAGCTATAATAAGGGCTTCTTGAAATATTTGATTTTTCGATTTATTTAAAATTATGCGATGTAAGAGGAAGCTATATAGTAAATATGTGGATATTGAATCAAAGGAAATTTATAGTAACATACTAATTAAAAAGTTAATATTAAGTAAGACGAAGTTTTATGTCCTGCCGTTCTCCCTTTGATATATATAAAAGGTTTACCAATTTCATAGACAGGCAAACCCAGACAATGCCCTAAACTCAAATAAATATTTGTTCGGTCTCTTAAACAGATTCAAATATTGAACTGGAGCAAAGAAATGTGTTAACTTAGAGTCTATTGAAAAAACCTACTATAATCAAGATCTTAAATTTTATATAATAATTATATGATATTCCGTTAATAATTTAGGAAAGAATCGGAAATTTTTGTTTACTGACGTTGGGTGGAGGCCAATAAGATGAAAGCCAATTTTTTTAGTTCTTTGATTTATATATTAGTTATAATGCTAATAATTGCCGGTACAATTTCCGGTATTGCATCTGCTATAGATCAGGAGCCCGGAAATGATGGAAGTTCAGATAGCGAAGATTCAAACTTAGATGCAGCAGATCGGGACGCCGAAAATCCAGGTTCAGATGCAGGAGATTCAAATTCAGACCCTGATAACGGAAATTCAGGCGGGTCTGAATCTCCTGAGCCTGAGGCTCCACCATCTGACCAAGAACCTGAGGCTCCACCATCTGACCAAGAACCTGAGGCTCCACCATCTGACCAAGAACCTGAGGCTCCACCATCTGACCAAGAACCTGAGGCTCCACCATCTGACCAAGAACCTGAGGCTCCGCCATCTGACCAAGAACCTGAGGCTCCACCATCTGACCAAGAACCTGAGGCTCCACCATCTGACCAAGAACCTGAGGCTCCACCATCTGACCAAGAACCTGAGGCTCCACCATCTGACCAAGAACCTG
>Ga0208297_1000388_pt1 | contig 95619 bp, 73 predicted proteins | sample LMS_cellobiose_e_FD_187367 | JGI IMG/M metagenome (GOLD analysis project Ga0208297, IMG submission 187367) | Rumen-fistulated moose microbial communities from Alaska, USA - LMS_cellobiose_enrichment (SPAdes) (version 2) | ecosystem: Host-associated > Mammals > Digestive system > Stomach > Rumen... | reverse complement strand
CCCGCCGCCTCCCGCATTAAACCCGCGCCGCACACCGAAAACTTCGCGTTTTGAGTAAACTCCGCTTCCACCTTCTTCCGCCTCATTCCACCTGCTTCCGTCTGCTTAAAGGAGATTGGAGTTTATATCTTTGCAGCCTCTGCTGCAAAATCTCTTTCCCCGGCTATATCTTCATCCATTTTCTTTTTTATCCAATCAAGAACCCCCATTTTGGCACCTCCTTCAAAACAGTTGTGACAAAAAATAAAAATGGCGGAGAGAGAGGGATTCGAACCCTCGGTGACTTGCGCCACGGCGGTTTTCAAGACCGCTGCCTTAAACCACTCGACCATCTCTCCGCTGTTGATTTACAACGACTTGACCAGGAGCTCCGTGACCGATTTCGCGAAGCCCGCGGGGTCGTCCAGAGGACTGCCTTCCGTGATGAGGGCCTGGGCGAACATGACCTTCGCCGCGGAAGCCGCTTCGTCCTTTTTGCCCGCCTGCAATGCCGCGTTCAGCTTTTCGATGAGCGGATGCTTCGGGTTGAGTTCGAGGATCCGCTTGGTCTCGGGGATCTGCTGGTGCATGGCCTTGAAGAGCCGCTCGATGTGGGGACTCAGGGCGTTGCCCTCCACGATGAGGCAGCAGGGACTGTCGGTCATGCGGGCGGAAAAACGCACTTCCGCCAGCTGCCCCGAGAGGGTCTCCTTGATGAATCCGGTCAGCTCCTTGTAGGTCTCGTCGGCCTTCTTCACCGCCTCTTCGCTCTCCTTGTCCTCGAAGTCGCCCTTGGCGATGGACTTGAAGTTGTGCTTGCGGTACTGCATCATGGACTGCATGATCCAGTCGTCCACGGGGTCGGTCATGAAGAGGACGTCCCAGCCCTTGGCCTTGAAGTACTCCAGACCGGGGTAGGAATCCAGCGCGGACCGCTTCTCGCCCGTGATGTAGAAGATCTCGTTCTGCCCCTCGGGCATGGCGTCCACGTACTCGCCCAGGGTGATGAATTTCCCCGGCTCGTGGTTCATGGACTGGTACATCACCACGTCCTTGAGCTTTTCGCCGTTGGTGAAGTCGGTGTGGAGCCCTTCCTTCAGGATCCGCCCGAACTCGGTGAAGAAAGCTTCGTAGTGCTCCCGGTCGTTTTCCAGCAGCTTCTTGAGCTCGGTGATGATCCGGGCGGTGACCGCCTTTTCGATACGGCCGATGATGGGATTGTCCTGCAGGATCTCGCGGGAAACGTTCAGCGGCAAGTCGGAGGAATCCACCACGCCGCAGACGAACCGCAGATAATCCGGCAGCAGGTCCTTGCACTCGTCGGTGATGAAGACCCGCTTCACGTAAAGCTGCAGGCCCTTCTTCTGGATGTCAGGCATGAGCAGGTTGAAAGGCGCCTGTTTCGGCAGGAAAAGCAGCGCCTTGAACTCGCTGGTCCCTTCCGCCGACATATGGATGGCTTTCAGATACTCCGTGCCGCCGTAGTTGGAAAGGCCGGAGTAGAAGCTCTTGTACTCGTCCTCGGTGACTTCGGAGGGCTTCCGGAGCCAGATGGCCTTTTGGGAATTGAGCACTTCGTCGGTGACGGTCTCGGTCTTGTCCTCGTTGACGGTGACCTTGGGCATGACGATGGGGTAGGAGATGAAGTCGGAGTATTTCCGGATGATGGAGCTCACCTTCCAGTGTTCCAGATAGATCTCCGCGTCCTCCTTGAGCTTCAGCGTGACGGTGGTGCCGGGCTCCTCGCGCTCGGCGGTGTCGATCTCGAACTCGCCTTCGCCCTGGCTGCGCCACAACACGGCGGGGGCGTCGGAGCCGGATTTCTTCGTCACGACGGTGACTTCGGAAGCCGCCATGAAGGCGGAGTAGAATCCCACGCCGAACTGGCCGATCAGTTCAGGCAGATCTTCGCCTTTGGTCCCCTTTTCCTCGAGCATCTTCATGAAGGCGCGGGTCCCGCTCTGGGCGATGGTGCCGATATTGTCCAGGACCTCCTGCTCGGTCATGCCGATGCCGTTGTCCGAAATGCTCAAGGTCTTGAGGTTCTTGTCCGCTTCGATGCGGATCTTCCAATCTCTGGCCTGCGCGGGGTCGGTCAGGCTTTCGAGACGGGCCTTGTCGATGGCGTCGGCGGCGTTGGCCACCAGCTCGCGCAAAAAGATATCCCGGTTGGAATAGAGGGAGTTGATCATCAGCTGGAGCAGCTGACGCACTTCCGTTTTGAATTCGTGTCGCGTTGCCATAAAGTAAAAACTCCTTCCTCGACATTCTCCGCCGCGCTTCCCGCAAGAGGGGCGGCGCTTTTTCGACGTCCTTACAATATAGCAATTTTTTCCAAAAATTCAAGCAAATTTTTCAAAAAAGGGGTTGCAAAAATCAAAAAAAAAGGTATTATATGGAAAGAACATGTTCATGTGGCAAAACCGCCGCGGAAGTTCCGCTTCCGCTCCGGCGGACGCACTTCGGAGTGAAAAAGGAAATTATGGAAGAGAACAGCAGTCAGCCGCTGGCCGTGGGGGAACTTTCTCCCGAGATCAAGGAACAGTTGAAATGCCGGGAAGATCTGTGCAAAGCCATGCGCGAGATCCCCGTCATGGCTCCTGAGCCTTTCAGGGCTGAGATAGCCCGGATCCGGCGGGCGTATGAGGAAAGTCCCCAGGTGCCGCCCGAATTCGCGGAGCTGCTGGGCAGGAAATTCGCCGAAGCCGCCGCCGCCGCCGAAGCCCGTGCGCAGGAAATGGACGCCCGGCAGGCGGCCCTCTCCGGGCTTGAGGCCGAACTGAAGAAGATCCTCGACGCGGGCGAGCTCGTCGTTAAGTCCGATCTGGAAAAATTCGACGCGGCCTGCATCGCCCGTCTGGGGGAGATCCCGGAGGAATTCGCTGCGAAGACCGCCCCGATCAAGGCCAAGCTCGCCGAAGAGGAGGCCCTCGCCGCCGCCGATGCGGCCAGGGCCGAAGCGTTCATCGAGGAGTTGAAGGCCCTCACCGCCGGGGAAGACGTCAACGCCCTGCGTCAGCGCAAGAGCGAGATAGATGCGGCGGTCCGTGAGCTTGCGCATCTGCCGCGCCCGGTCAAGAACCGCCTCGAGGAGGCGCGCCACAAGGCCTCCCAGAAAATCTCCCAGTTCTTCGAGGAACTGGACTTCGCCCGGTGGGAAAGCTACACGCTCAAACAGGACATCTGCGCCAAGATCGAAGAGATGAACAACGCGGAAACTCCCGATTTTCCCAAGTTCGCAAAGACCCTTCAGGAACTGCGGGAGCAGTGGAAGGCCCTGGGCCCCGTGCCGAAGGTGAAAAACGAGGAGATCAACAGCCGTTTTCTGGAAGCGAGCCGTCAGCTCCAGCGCAAGGTGGATGAATTTTTCTCCAACCGCCGGCAGGAGCAGAAACAGGCCGCCGCCGACAAGCAGGAATTGGTCGCCCAGGCGGAACACTTAAGCAGTTCCACCGAGTGGAACGTGACCGCCGCGGCTTTCAAGGAACTCCAGGCCAAGTGGAAGGCCCTGCCCCGTGCGGGAGCCGCCGAAAAGGAACTTTTCGCGAAGTTCCGCGCGGCGGCGGACGCCTTCTTCAACGCCCGCAGCGCCTACTTCGCCGAGAGGGACAAGAAATTCGCCGCCGTCATCGAGCGCAAGGAGGCCCTCATCGCCGAAGCCGAAGCGCTCCAGCAGGGCGACTTCCGCCGGGCCCGCCAGCTCCGGGAGGATTTCCGCGCCGCCGGGAGCGCCGGCAAGGCCGAGCCCGCCCTCTACGAGCGGCTCAAGGCCGCTTTGGATAAATTCTTCGACGGCCGCCGGGCCGCCTTCGCCGAGAAGGAGAACGAAAGCCGCACCCTCATCGCCGAACTGGAACAGCTGAGCGCGGATCCCGTGAACAATCTTTCCCGCTCCCGGGAGATCCGGGAAAAGCTTCGGGAACTCGACTGCCGCAACACGGCGGAAGAAGCCCGCAAGGCGGCGGCCAAGTTCGACGCCGCGCTGGCCGAGACCCGCAAGCAGGAGAACCGGGCCAAAGGCGACATGGGCCGCGAGGCCGCAAGGGCCGTGGCCGAAGCGCTGGACCGGGTCCTCGCCGGAGAGAAATTCGAGTTCACGCCCCCGGCGACGGCGGAAATGTTCCCCAAGCTGGCCGGTACGGCGAAGCTCATCGCGGCGGTCCTCGCCGACGAGCCCAAGGCTCTCGAAAAGCTGAACCGTCAGGTCGCTTCCGCCCGTCAGGAGCGTGAACGCATCTGCGCCGAACTGGAAAAACTCGCCGGGAAGCCCGCCGAAGAAGAGGAAAACTTGGCCGCGGCGCTCCAAGCCGCCATCATGGGCAACTTCGCAAAAGAAGAGGCCAGGGAAGCGGCCAAAGCCATCGACCCCGACAAACTCGCTTCGGAGTTCCTCAACGCGGGCGCCGTCCCCTCGGCCGAGCTGGAAGCCTCCTTCCTCCGCTTCGACGCCGCCATGAGCAAACTCTGAGGCGAACGTCGCCCTCGAAGTGTCGCGGCGGCAACGCTTGCCTTGATCGACCGCTAACTTTTCCTTGCGGTACTGCCCGCAAATGGGCGCTGGGGATACTATGAATACTATGAATACTATGAATACTGCCCCGGCGGAATTCAGTGCCGGGTGCAACTTGCCGGGCCGGATGTGCAGTACTCTTAGTATTCTTAGTATTCTTAGTCTGCGGGGGCTCGGCAGCGGTTGTCTTTCCCCCGCACTGCGCACGCAAAAAACGCCCGCAGAGCGCCAAATCAAGCATAAAACGGCCAATTCGGGGCCGCCGGAGCCGGTATGGGGCAAGAAACACGGATCGACACGGACCGACACGGAGCAAAGCCCCCTGTCTTTGCGATCGGCGGCTGCCGCAATTTTGCGTCTGCGAAATGCGGCAGTCAAAGAGAGCCGATGAGAGTTGCGACGCAGAGCACGGCGCCCACGCAGAGGGGGATGGAGAAGTTGTCGTCCACTTTGAGCTGCTTCTGGAAGAGCTCCGCGACGGCGGCGAGGAGGACGCCGAGGAGGCCCCAGAGCCAGAAGGCGCGAAATGCCCCGACGAGGACGAGGACGGCGGCGAGGGCCGCGAAGCCAACGGCGACGAAGGCGGCGAAGCCCTCCCACGACTTGCCGTTGACGGTCCGGTGTTTCCCGAACCTGCGGCCGATGAGGGCCGCCGCCGCGTCCCCCGTCAGCATGACCGACAGCGCCGAGGCGGCGATGAAGGGCGGAAAAAGCACGTTCACCAGCAGCGCCGCGGCGAGGACCGGCGCTCCGCCGGAAACGATCCACTGGCCCGGCTTCACCTCGTTCCGGAGCATCTTTCCGAAAATTTTGCCGTACAGACGTCCCAGATACCAGGGGCCGCCGTTGGCGTAGTCGTGCTCCGCAAGAAGCGTCAGCACGAGGAGCAGAAAAAAGAGGAGACAGGAGCCCCAGCGCGGCAGGAGCAGCGTGGCGGCCACCATCCACAGCGAGGACAGGTGGACCAGCTTCCGCTTGATCTCCTCTTTGTAACTTATCTCCATATCACTGCCCAAAAAAACGCCGGAGGAAATCCCCCGGCGCAGCTGAAACGCATCACTTGAAGACGGAGAAATCCGCGCCGATGTTCTTGCCTTCTTTGCCCTTCCCGAAGGCGGGAGAACCGGGTTTCAGGGTGAAGTCCGCCTTGTCCAGATCGGCGAAGAGGGGATCCGCGTCGAAGCCGTGCTTCTCGATGCCGTAGCGGGCGCGGGTGGCGGCCAGCGTCTCGGGCATATCCCGTTTCTTCACGTACCAGACGGCGCTGTAGGTGTGGCCTTCCTTGTAGCGTCCGAAGCCGTAGTAGCACTGCTTGGGGGCCCGTTTGGTCTTCCAGTAGATGTTGTAGTCGCAGAAGACGTGGGGGCCGTGGACCGCCACCGAAACGGCGGGGCTGTTGTGGTTGGAGACGGTGTCCTGGAAGATGTTGTTGTAAATCTCGGTCTTCCAGCCCTTTTCGCAGCCCACGTGGACGGCGTTGACGCCGCAGCCGAAGAAGGTGCAGTTGCGGATCGTCACGTTCTTCGCTGGATAAAACCAGATGCCGTGGAATCCCGAGTCGAAGACGCAGTTTTCCACGAGCAAGCCGTCAGGATCGTTGGCGAGGAACTGGATGTTGGAAACGCCCCGCCCGGAGTCCGGACGGTGGAAGAAGCAGTTCCGCACGGTGAGGTTGACGGTCCGGACGGCATGCAGGGTCTTGCTCGACGCGGAGTAGGGCAGCCCGACGAACTGGAACCCGTCGATGGTGACGTCCTTCGCGTTGGAAACCAGAATGGAGTAGTTCAGCAGATTGGCGAGATCCATGACGGCCTTGCCGGGGACTTTGCTCTTGAGGGTGATCCCGGAAAGGAAGATCGTCACGGGTTCGGTGTAGACGCCGGGTCCCACGAGGATGGTGTCGCCGGGGCCGGCCTTCTTCAAGGCATCACCGATGGTCCGGAAAGCGCCTTTGGCCTGCTTGTCCACGTTCAAGGTGACGGGCTTGTGGGTGAACTCCTTCGGCATGGTGAAGTTAATGGTTTTGGAGACCCGGGGTTCGCCGGTGATGGGGTAGAAGTAGAAGTCGATCTTGTAGGTTTTTCCGGGGACGAGCTTCTGCAGCAGCGCCCAGGCGGAGGTTTCGCGCAAGGCCCCCTGGTTGAATCCCGTGGCGACGCCCTTGGAACGGACGCTCACGTTGCAGTAGTGCCGGGGGGTGCTCCAACTGGCGACGGCGCTGGTGGGGCTCACCTGCTTGACGAGAAGATCCTCGATGAGGAGTTCCTGCTGCTTTTCCGCTCCCGGACGGCCGCCGACGGCGCCGCAGTCAAGTCCGGCGCAGGCAAGTTCGCTGTAAGGAGGAAGCCTGAAATCCGCGTCGAGCTTCACCGCCCGGAAGAAGCTGGGCTGAAGCTCCTTCACCTGACCTTTGAAAGCCTTCAGCGCGGCGGCATCGTCGAAGCAGTTGTTCTCGCTGATCATGCCCTGCGCGGCGAAGCGGCACTTGTTCCCGCTCACGAAGGAGTCGCGCAGGACGATCTTTCCCGAAAGGGCGGTCGCGCGGAACGTGCAGTTTTCCAGCAGCGCCGCCTCGAAATCCATCTTGCAGCCGTCGAAGACGCTGCGGTGCACCTTCAAGCCCCCTTTGATGGTAAAGGTGCACTTCTCGAAAATGGGCCCGTCGACGACCGCGGGGCCCTTGCCCGTGAAGGAGGCGTTCCGGATCTTCACTTTGCCGTTCCCTTCGGAATCGGCCAGTTTGACGGGACCTGCGACGGTGAATTTTCCGGTGTAGGTCCCGGGGAGCAGGTAGACGGTCGGATTCCCGCCCTTCCTCAGCGCGGCGGCGAGGTCGGCGGCCTTGGCCGGGGTGGAGCCGTCACCCGACGCGCCGGGCTTCACGTAGAGCACGTTCCCCGGCTTGGGGAAAGCTCCCTTGCCGAGGCAGGGACTGTCGGGCCGCAGACGGAAGTCCCGGTGGAACACGTCGGCGAACTTGGGGTCGGTCTTGTCCTCGATGAAAAGGTTGTCCCTGATGACGGGGGTGTACTTACCGTCGGTCCGCAAGGAGCCGATGCTGATCTTCCCGCGAAAGCAGGTGTTGTTGGCGAGGAGCGCGCCGCCGTCCTCGGTGGCGTAGAGGCTCACGCCGCCGCCGTAGAAGACGTTGCCCGTCTGGGTGGTGTGCTTGCGGATGGCTCCCTTGTTGCGCATGAGGGTGCGGCCGCAGCGTTCATAGTCGGTGGAAACGACGGTGTTGTCGATGATGTCGGTGTTGGAGTAGCTCCCGTAGTGGGCGATGTTGAAGACGTTGCCTTCACTGCCGTCGAGGGCCTCCTTGAAGGGCGAACAGGGGCCGCAGTTTTCCACGTAGTTGCCCTTGACGAGACAGTTGCTGCCGCTGCCCGCGAGCTGGATGCCCGTTCCGGCCACGCGGAAGACCTTGTTGTTCAGGATCTGGCAGTGGTCCACTCCGCCGTAGAACATGATGCCGCAGGTGCCGCCGTAGACGGTGCAGTTCCGGACGGTCACGAAAGATGCGGGCGAGTTGATGCGGATGGCCTGACCGGGGAAGAAGGCGAAGTGCAGATTTTCGAAAACGAGGTGGCTCCCGTAGACGAGGATCCCCTTGTTCCAGCGGTAAAGTCCCTTGGTGGAAGCGGAGTAGGGCTGGGGGATGTCCCCCGTCAGACCACCGGCGAAGCCCGCTTCGGTTTTGCCGCCGAACCAGGGAATGACCACGATGTGCAGACCGTTGGGATCCCGGCCGGTGTAGGTGTTGATGAAAAGATCCCCCGTCTTGCGGTCCAGCAGATAGGCACCGGGCTGGCGGTCCAGCAGTTCCATGGAGTCCACGGGCAGGTAGCGGGTGATGAGCCGGGAGTCGAAAAGCATGTTGACGGCGTAGGGCGACTTGGACTGCCAGACGAAGCGGTATCCGGGGGTCTTCTTCCACGATTGCGTTATGGGGTATCCGGCGGAAAGGAGGGCCGTCTCGCCGGGAGCGCCGCGGAAGACGATGGGCTTGCCGGGAGCTCCGGAAACGTTTTTCCGCAGCGTGACCAGCTCCCGGTATATCCCGCCCCGGAGCGTGACGATGTCGCCGGGCTTGGCGAGCGACGACGCCTTGGCGATGGTCCGGAAGGGCTGCTCCTTCGTTCCGGGCCCCCGGTCGTTGCCGGAAACGGAAACGAAATACTCCTTTGCCCCGCAGACGGCGGCGGCCAAAAGGACCAGCATGGAGACGAAAAGACGCATTTTTTCCTCCTTGAAAGGGTGAATTTGAAAAGTTCTTGTGATAAAATAACCCCTTACAGGATATTTTTCAAGTATTTCCGCAAAAAAAGCCCCCGGTCGAATTTACGGCAACGCGGAGGGCTTTTTTTCAAAAAAACTGTTTTTTTCAGAAAAAAGTCAAAAAAACGCATAAGAAATCCGTTCCATTACGGGAATAATAGAAAAGCACAAATAGTGGAAACAGCTCAAACGGAGAAAATGACCCATGAAAAAAGAGCAGATCATACAGGGCGGAGCCGTAACGCTGCCGCAGTTTCCGGTGCAGACGATCCTTTTGGACTTCGACGGGGAACAGACCGGCTATGACGGGGAGATCCTCACCGTCGGTAAGGTCGAGGTCGAGGATTCCGGACTGACGCGGGGACGCATCGAGACCATCGTCGCCCGGCTCAACGCGGAGTTCGCCTCCCAGTACGTCCGCTTCACCGCCGACCCGGGTGAAGCCCAAGCCGCGGGAGAATACAGCACCATCTACGTCGGCAGGACCTCCGCGTTCGCCGCCTACGGTAACTTCGCCGGGCTGGCCGAGACCATCGATCACGGCAATGCGAACAGAACCGACAAGGCCTTCGTCATGCTCGACGCCTCCAGCTCCGACGAAGCGATCGTCGCCACCGTCGCCCACGAGGCGGGCCACTTGCTGGGCACCCTCGACCACGGCGGCTCCGGCCTCGCCGCTTACGCCGCCGAAACGGTGGTCGGTTCGGGGAAAACGAACAATAATGCAACGGTATCAGCCGGCGACACGCTCCGCGTGGAAAACGGCGGCACCGCCATTTCGCCCACTGTTGCGGGGACCCTGATCGTGGAATCAGGAGGCGCTGCAACCGGGGTGAAGGAAAACGGCGGCTTCGTCGACGTTCAGGCCGGCGCAACGGTCACTTTCGCCGCCAACACGTTTTCGAACGTGAGGCTCAACAGCAATGTTTCCGCGACCCTGCACGCCGGAACCGTCGCCTCCAACACGACTCTTCCCGGCGGCGAAGGTGAACTTCATGTTTACGAGGGTGGAGTGGCATCGGGAGTATCTGGCCTAGGTGGCAAGTTGATCATGTACGGCGGCACGGTGAACGATGCATATATAGGAGCCGTTGATTCGTATGTTTGCTCGATGACCATACTTGGCGGGATGGCAAACAGGACCACCGTCGCCAACGTCTACACCCAAGTGCAAAACACCGGGGTGGCAAACAGTACCACCGTCAAAGGCTTCGCCTGTCTGCACGTTTTATCCGGCGGAGTGGCAAAAAACACCATCGTTGAAATTGTAAACGGTTATCGCGGCAGCATGCACGTCTCCGACGGCGGGGTGGCAAGCGATACCGTAAACCACGGCAATATGTCTATCTTCGGCGGCGGTGCGGCAAGCAATACAACCGTCGACAACGGTTATTTGGGCGTCACCAGCGGCGGCACGGCAATCAGCACCACCATCGTTCGGGGCGATATGCGCGTTTCAAGTGGCGCCACAGCGGAATCCACTACCGTCAACGTCGGCGGTGCCATATACATTTCCGCCGCAGCCTCGGCGACAGCTATCACTGAAAACGGTGGATACGTCGAATGCGACAAAGACGCAACATGGAGTCTCAGCCCCAATACATTCTCATCGTTAACAATTGATGCCCGAGCGACAGTACATTCCGGAACCATAGCCTCGGGGAATACTCTCACCACCAATGGCGTACTGGACGTTTTCAGCGGTGGGAAAGCAATTGCGACGATAGTTAGCAACACTTACTGGGGCGCCGCCCCGCAAAGGGGCATTTTGAACGTCAGAAGCGGTGGAACAGCAGAAGATACCGTTGTCGTTATGGAGGGCTGGTTCTACATTCACGGCGGCGGTACTGCAAATAAAACTTCCGCAACGGGCAACGGTTCAGCCATGACTGTTTACAGCGGCGGTAAAACATCCGATACCACCGTTGGAGGCAAGGGCGTTTTTCATGTCAGCGGCGGTTCCGCAACCGGCAACACCATCGATTATCAGGGCAGTGCCGTTGTTTACGAATCCGGTATCGTGGACACCACCACCGTCAATTCCGGCGGCTTGCTGCAGATCCTGGCGAAGGGCAACGCGGACAACGCCACCGTCAATTCGGGCGGCAAAATGACCGTGGCCTCCGACGGCACCGCCAGGGCGGTCAAGGAAAACGGCGGTTATGTCGAAGTTTCCGATGGCGCGACGGTCTCGTTCGTCGAAATCAATGTCCTCGAAACGCTCACTCTGGAAGGGGACAGCGCCACGCTCCACGCGGGAGCGACAGCCCAGAGCGCCGTCGTTTCCGAAGGGGGCAAGCTGCATGTGTTTTCCGGCGGTGTCGTGAGTGCCGCGACCGCGTCGGGGGGCGGCAGCGACAAAATGGCGGAACTCACCGTTTTCGAGGGAGGCTCCATATCCAATATGACGCTCGGCGCTTACGGCAGTGCCGACGTTCACGGAACGGTCGAGAACACCGTTCTTTCTTCGGCGGCTTCCATGACCATCGCCAGCGGCGGTGTGCACCGGGGAAGCCTGGTCATCGGCGAGGGCGCGGTTTTCCAGAACAACGGCGGAACGGTCGATTTCACCTTGACGGGAGTCGATCCCGATGGAGCGGACTACCTGATCAACGACCTGTTGAAGATCACCGGGGCCCAGAATTTTTCCATCACCGTCGCCGCCGATCAGGCCTCGGGCGAGTACAAACTCGCACAGAATGCACTGTATCTGAACACGATCGCCATCGGAGACGGGGAAAATGCTTTCGGGACCTTGACGGTGAACGGTGGAGCGACGGCCTGCAACGACGCCGACTACGCGCTGACCAGGAGCGCCGCCGGAGACCTGACGCTTATCATCCTGGGCAACGACCCGTGGATCAAGGCCGACATCACCGAACTCACGGAAAACAATGTCACCCTCACCGCATTGTTCAACACCAAATTCGGACAGATCGAATACTCCTTCGATCAGACAAACTGGACCAACTACGACGGGGGCGGCATTACAGTCACCCAAAGCGGCACGGTGTACTTCAGAGGCACCGGAAGCACCTGGAATCACACGGTCGACAACATCGACAAAGACGCTCCCGTCATCACCGTCGCCGCCGACCCGGCGGAGCCGACCAACGGGAACGTGACCGTTTCCGCCACGTTCGAAGACGCCCACCTGAAAACGCAGGAGTATTCCCTCGACAACAACACCTGGATTGCCTACACCCAGCCCATCGTCAGGACTGAAAACGGCACGGTGTACTTCAGGGCTGAAGACCAGCTCGGTCATGTCACGACGGAAAGTTATGCCGTGGCCAACATCGACCGCGAGGCCCCCGACGCACCGACGGCAAACGCCGACGTCACCGGTTACACCAATCAGAACGTGACGGTTTCCGCCACATTCAGCGAAGACTCAGCGCAGAAACAGTACAGTCTCGACGGTGAAAACTTCGCAGCTTATGAAAACGGCATCGTCATGGAAGACAACGGGACGGTGTATTTCCGCGGCATCGACGCCGCGGGGAACATTTCCGGGGTGACAAGTTACACCGTGAGCAACATCGACCGCGAGGCCCCCGTCATCAGCATCATCCATTCGACGGAGGGGCAGAACACGACCATTTCCGCCGAATTCGAAGATGCCCATCTGCAAACGAAAGAGTATTCCTTCGACAACAACACCTGGACAGCCTACGCCCAGCCCATCACCGTGACGGGCGGAGGAACCGTGTACTTCCGCGCCGTCGACGCGGCGGGGAACACCGCCGCCGCCGCCGTCGTCGCGGGCAGCGTGGCCGTCGGCGCCGATGTGACCGCCCTCACCAATCAGGACGTGACGGTAACGGCGGCGTTCAGCGAAGGGACCGTGAACAAAGAATACAGTCTCGACTGCAGGAACTGGCAGCCTTATGACCCCCGGACCGGCGTAGTCATGGAAGCCAACGGCACGGTCTATTTCCGCGGCATCGACATCACAGGTAAAACCGAACTGGCCAGTTACGCCGTGACCAACATCGACAAAGTCCCGCCGGAAACCCCCGTCGTGACGGCGGATATCACCACGCCCACCTTCCGGGACGTGACGGTAACGGCGGCTTTCAGCGCCGACAGCGCCCAAAGGCAGTACAGCCTCGACGGTACGAACTGGGCCGATTACACCGGACCCGTCGTCATGGAGGCCAACGGCACGGTCTACTTCCGCGGCATCGACGCCGTTGGGAACGTTTCGCAGGTGACGGGTTACGCCGTGACCAATATCGACAAGGCCGCCCCGGCTGCGCCGACGGCGGTCCCCTTCGTCACCGAGCCCACCTATCAGAACGTGACCGTGGGGGCGGTCTTCAGCGATGACAGCGCCCAAAGGCAGTACAGTCTCGACGGCGCAAACTGGGCCGCTTACACCCAGCCCGTCGTCATGACCGGGAACGGCATGGTGTACTTCCGCGGCATCGATGCCGCGGGGAACGTTTCCGAGGTCACTCCCTACGCCGTGACCAATATCGACCGGACTCCCCCGAACCAGCCGGCCGTGAGCGCCGACATCACCTCCATCACCAACCGGGATGTGACCCTGACGGCGTTCTTCAGCGACGACAGCGTCCGACGGCAGTACAGTCCAGACGGCGCGAACTGGGCCGATTACACGCAACCTGTCGTCATGACGGGAAACGGAGTCATGTACTTCCGCGCCATCGACACGGTGGGGAACTTTTCCATGACCGGTTACGCCGTGGGCAACATCGACAAGACCCCGCCCGCCGCACCGACCCAATTCCGGAGCACCGTCACGGGGAATCGGGCCGTGATCGACTGGGAAGATGTGGCTGACAGCGGACTGGCTCCGCTGGCAGGCTACGAGATCAGCTACGGAAATTCGCCCAACCTGAACAGCACCGGCAAAAGAGTCGGCGGAAGCACGAAAACCCTGACCGGTCTTTCGCGCGGCGTATGGTTCTACCGGGTCCGCACCCTCGACGCCACCGGAAACGCTTCGGAGTGGAGCAAGCTCCAGCGCTTTGTGATCACCCCCGGTCCCGACACCGGGAACGGCGGGCAGAGCGACGGCAAGAGCAGCGGCGCGGTGACTACCGACGCGCAGGGAAACATCATCGTCTGCGATACGGGAACTGCCCGGAACATCGGTCAGCTGGATCCCGCCAGGTGGCAGGTCCTCGATTCCGCCGACTATGACAAGGACGGCGTTTCCAATCTGCTGGTGCAGGATCTCGGCACCGGCGCCGTCCGGGTCACCGGCAACGTCGACGGCGGGATCGACGGCGGCGCCGCGGAACAGGGGACCGTGCTGGGTGTCGTTTCCGACGGATACTCCGTGGCCGGGGCCGGCAACTTCAACGGCTCCGAATTCCCCGGAGCCCTGCTGCTCGCGCCGGAACAGGTCAGCCCCGGCTACTCCAAGGTCACCGGCCTCGCCTGCTGGACTTTGGACGACGCCTTCAACATGTCCCCCGGCTGGCTCGGCGCCATGGTCACCACCTGGGACGGCGACACCTTCAAGATGGATCCCGCCGACCTGGCAAATGCCGACGATGCGACGATCAACGCCAAATACTACAGTTTCGAACTCGCCGGAGTGGGCGACTTCAACGGCGACGGCGTGGACGACGTCATGATCCGCAACAACATGCCCCAGACCGCCGAAGGCCGGACCATCACCGGTTCCGGAGACGTATTCGTCTTCCTGACGGGCGTGGACATTTCGGGCTACCAGGCCGTGAACGTGGCCTACACGGGCCGCGCCGCCGATCCGTGGCAGATCGCCGGCATCGGCGATTTCAACGGCGACGAGATCGACGACGTGCTCCTGAAGAACGCCTCCAGCGGCGAGATCGCGACCTGGCTCCTCGACTCCACGGCAAAATACGTTTCCGTCGGCGGCATCGGGACTTTGAGTGCGGGCCAGAATCTCGCCGGAGTGGGCGATGTGGACGATGACGGCATCGACGACGTGCTCTTCACCGATGTCGACGGCAGCCTCAAAGCCTGGACCGTGCAGGACGGCGCGTACAAGGGCCAGCTCGCCCTGAGTTGATCCGGACCTTTCACCGCAAACGCAAGCAGGGAGCCCCGACTCGGGGCTCCCTGCTTTTTGTCTGTCTCCGCAGCGGCGGACCGCCGCCGCGGAGCGGGTTGCAAATGTCTTATTTGAAGATGGAGAAGTCCGCGCCGATGTTCTTGCCGTCTTTTCCCTTGCCGATGGCGGGGGAGCCGGGCTTCAGGCTGAAGTCGGCGTCGGGGATGCTGACGAAGAGAGGATCCGCCTCGATCCCGTGCTTTTCCACGCCGAAGCGGGCGCGGACGGCGTCGAGAGTGGGCAGGATGTCCTTTTTCATCACGTGCCAGACGGCGCTGTAGACGTGGTTTTCGCGGTAGCGTCCGAAGGAGTAGTAGCCCTGCCGGGGCGCCCGGTCGGTCTTCCAGTAGATGTTGTAGTCGCAGTAAACATGCGGCCCGTGGACCGCCACGGAGACCGCGGGGCTGTGGTGGTTGGAAACGGTGTCCTGGAAGATGTTGTTGTAGATTTCCGTCTTCCAGTTCTTTTCGCAGCCCACGTGGATCGCGTTGACGCCGTTACCGTAGAAAGAGCAGTTGCGGATGACCACGTTCTTGCCGGGATAGATCCAGATGCCGTGGAAGCCGGAGTCGAAGACGCAGTTTTCCACCAGCATCCCGTCGGGATCGTAGGCGAAAAGCTGGATGCAGGAAACTCCCCTCTTGCCGTGGCGGTGGAAGAAGCAGTTGCGCACGGTGGAATTGACCGCGTTGTTGAAACTCACCGCCTTGCGCCCGGCGGAGTAAGGCAGTCCGATGAACTGGAACCCGTCGAGGGTGACGTTCTTCGTGTGGGTGACCAGAATGGAATAGTTCAGGGAGTTTGCCAGATTGAGCAGGGCCTTGCCGGGGACTTTGCTCTTGAGGGTAAGGCCCGACTGGTAGATGACGAGCGACTCCGTGTAGACGCCGGGAGCGACGACGACCGTGTCCCCCGGACCGGCCTTCTTCAAGGCGTCGGTGATGGTCCGGAAGGCTCCGGGAGTTCCGGGATCCACCTGCAAGGTCGCGGGCTTGTGGGTGAAGGTCTTCGGCATGGTGAACTCCACCTTGCGGGAGACTCTGGGGTCGCCGTTGATGGGATAGAAGTGGAAATCGACCTTGTAGAGCTTGCCGGGGACGAGATCCCGGAGCAGTGCCCAGCCGGTGGTCTCGCGCAGTCCGCCCTGCTGGAATCCCGTGGAGAGCCCCTTCTGACTGGTACTGCGGATGCTCACGTTGCAGTAGTGCCGGGGGGTGCTCCAGGTGGCGACGGCGCTGTCGGCACTCACGGCTTCGATCTTCAGGTCTTCGAGCAGGAACGCCTGTTTCTTTTCCGCTCCGGGGCGGCCGCCCACGGCGCTGCAGTCGAGTCCGGCGCAGGCGAGGTCGCTGCCGGCGGGCAGTCTGTAGTTCTTGTCCAGCTTCACCGCGCGGAAGAAGCTGGGATGGGCCTCCTTCACCGCCGTCTGGAAAGCCTTGAGCGCCGCTTGGGTGTCGAAGCAGTTGTTCTCGCTGATCATATCCTTTGCCGTGAAGCGGCAACCGTTCCCGCTCACGAAGGAGTTCCGCAAAACGGTCTTGCCGGTAAGGGCGGTCGCGCGGAGCGTGCAGTTCTCGAGGGTGAGCGCGTCGGACTGGACGCTGCACCCGTCGAAGACGCTCCGGCGGATCTTCATTTCCCCCGCGAGGCGGAAAGAGCTCTTCACGAAGACGGGGCCGTCGATGACCACGGGGCCCTTGCCCAGAAAGACGCCGTTCCTGATCTTCACCGCGCCGCCTTCATGGTTGGCGATCCTGACCGGGCCCGCCAGCAGGACCTTCCCGGTGTACTCGCCGGGAAGCATGTAAACGGTGAGCGCTTCCCCCTTGGCCTTGCCCAGAGCGGAAGCGAAATCGGCGGCCTTGGCAGGCGTGGAGCCGTCCCCTTTGGCCCCCGGCTTCACGTAGAGCACGTTCCCCGGCTTGGGGAAAGCTCCCTTGCCGAGGCAGGGGCTGTCGGGCCGCAGGCGGAAATCCCGGTGGAACACGTCGGCGAACTTGGGGTCGGTCTTGCCTTCGATGAAAAGGTTGTCCTTGATGACCGGCTTGTACTGTCCGCCCGTGCGCAGGTCGCCGATGCTGATCTTGCCGTGATAGCAGGTGTTGTTGGCGAGGAGCGCGCTGCCGTTGTCGGTGGCGTAGAGGCTCACCCCGCCGCCGTAGAAGACGTTGCCCGTCTGGGTGGTGAACTTGCGGATCGCGCCCTTGTTCCGCATGAGGGTGCGGCCGCAGCGTTCATGATCGGTGGCGACGACGGTGTTGTCGATGATGTCGGTATTGGAAAAACTCCCGTAATGGGCGATGTTGAAGATATTGCCCGATCCCGCTTCGGGCGCGCCCTTCCAGGGGGAGCAGGTGCCGCAGTTTTCCACGTAGTTGCCCTTCACGAGGCACTTCGTGCCGCTGCCGCCCAGCTGAATCCCGGTCCCCGCCACGAGGAAGACCTTGTTGTTCAGGATCTTGCTGTTTTCGACCGCACCGTAGAAGTAGATGCCGCAGGTGCCGCCGTAGACGGTGTTGTTCCGGACGATGACGTTCCTGGCCGGAGCGTTGATGCGGATCCCCTGCCCCGGAAAATGGGCCACGAGGAAGTTTTCGATGATGAGGTTGCTGCCCGTGGCGTAGATCCCTTTGTTCCAACGGTAGAGCTGGCTTACGTCGGCGGAAAAGCGCTGGGGAGTGCTCCCCGTGAGGCCGCCCGAGAATCCCGCTTCGGTCTTGCCGCCGAACCAGGGGACCGCGGTGAAGCGCAGGGAATTGGGGTCCCTTCCGCAGAAGGTGTTGACGTAGAGGGCTCCGGTCTTCCGGTCGTGGAGGTAGGCTCCCGGCTGGCGGTCCAGCAGCTCCATGGACTCCACGGGCATATAGCGGTTGAGCAGGAGCGAATCGAAGAAGAGGCTGATCGCGTAACGGAACTCGGATTTCCAGATGTAGCGGCGGCCTTCGACCTTGGTCCAGGGGCCGTGGACGGGATATCCGGCGGTGAGGAGCGCCGTCTCGCCGGGAGCGCCCCGGAAGACGATGGGCTGTTCCGGCGTACCGGACTTCCGGATGTCGACGAACTCCCGGTAGGTCCCGCCCCGGACGGTGACGATGTCGCCGGGCTTGACCAGAGATGCGGCCTTGCCGATGGTTTTGAAGGGTTTGTCCCCGGTCCCCGGCCAGCGGTCGTTGCCGGAGTTGGACACGAAATACTCCTTCGCCCCGCAGAGCGCGGCAGCCAGAAGGACCAGCATGGAAACGAAACAGCGCATTCGATTCTCCTTTTTTTGATCGCGAATGGATACGAAAACAGAGGGCTTTCTGTTAAGATAACGCTTGAAAGGGGATTTGTCAAGCCGCTTCCGCGAAAAAAGCCCGCCCGCGAGCGTTGAAAAATCCCGGAAAAAGTGGTATATTATGGAAAAAGGACAACTCAACGAAAAGGATGTTTCCATGAAAACTTACCGGCTCAATCTCATCCCCGGCGACGGCATCGGCGTGGATGTGGTCAACGAAGGCGTCCGCGTGCTCAAGGCTCTGGCGGAAAAACACGGCGGCATGAAATTCGACTTCAACACGCTCCCCTGGAGCTGCGCCTGGTATATCGAACACGGCAAGATGATGCCCGACGACGGCATGGAGATCCTCCGGGACTGCGACGCCATTTTGCTGGGAGCCGTGGGGTTCCCCGGGGTGCCGGACCACGTTTCCCTGCGCAATCTCCTGCTGCCCATCCGGACCGGCTTCGACCAGTACGTGAACATGCGGCCCATCAAGCTGCTGCCGGGGCTGGTCTCTCCCCTCAAGGACGACCGGATCGACTTCGTGGTCATCCGCGAAAACTCCGAAGGGGAGTACTGCGGCCGGGGCAGCACCACGCACGACAGGGCCGTGCAGGAGGCGATTTTCACCCGCAAGGGCACCGAAAGGATCATCGGCTACGCCTTCGAATACGCCGCAAAGCAGGGACTGACGCGCGTTCTGAGCGCGACGAAGTCCAACGCTCTCAATCACTCCATGGTCTTCTGGGACAACATCTTCGATGAAGTCCGCGCTCAATATCCCGGCATGGAGTCGAGCCGGATGCACATCGACGCTCTGGCGGGATTCTTCATCATGCACCCGGAACGGCTCCAGGTGGTGGTGGCCAGCAATCTTTTCGGGGACATCCTCACCGATCTGGGCTCCGCCATGCTGGGCAGCATCGGCGTATCGCCCTCGGGCAACATCAACCCGGAAGGAAAGTACCCCAGCATGTTCGAGCCCATCCACGGCTCCGCGCCGGACATCGCCGGCAAAGGCATCGCCAACCCCACGGGGACCTTCTGGGCCATCGCCATGATGCTGGAGCAGCTGGGCGAAAAGCCCGCCGCCGATCTCCTCATGGACCGCCTCTGCGCCGTCCTGAAGGAAGGCAAGGCGACCACTCCCGACATCGGCGGCAAAGGCACCACGACCTCCATGACCGACGCCCTCATCGCCAAGATCCGCGGTTGAGGGGAACCGCCGCAGCGTTTGCACATCCCGGTCTGTTGACTGACCGTGCAACAAAAAAATACAGACTGCGGCGGATTTTCGATTTGACAAATGAAGCTTTGTGCGCTATATTTACGGTAAAACAGGCCATTCATATTGCAAAGGAGGTTACGTTATGGAAATCGAACTGCTTCTTGATTCCCTCGAAGAGAACATGATGAAGACCGAAGAGGCGCTGAAAACCGCTTTCGCCGCGCTGCGCACCGGAAAGGCTTCCCCCGCGTTGGTGGAAAATATCACCGTCGAATATTACGGGGTCCCCACCCGCATCCGGGACATGGCCAACATCACCACCCCCGAAGCCCGTCTGCTGGTAATCCAGCCTTGGGACGCTTCCGCCGTGAGCAAGGTCGAAAAGGCGCTGCTCGCCTCCAATATCGGCATCACTCCCGTGAGCGACGGCAAGACGCTCAAACTCCCCATCCCGGAACTCAGCCAGGAGCGCCGTCAGTCCCTGAGCAAGCAGGCCAAGGCGGCCACCGAAGAGGCGAAAGTCGCTCTGCGCAACATCCGCCGGGACGGCAACGAGACCGCCAAGAAGGCCGAAAAGAACAGCGAGCTCACCGAGGACGAGCTCAAGAAGATGCTGGAAGACATCCAGAAACTCACCGACCGCTACATCGCCAATCTGGAAGCTCTGCTGGCCGAAAAAGAAAAAGACCTGATGACCGTCTGATGGCGCGTGACCGTAAGATCCAGGACGCCGGAACGAACTTCTTCCGGCGTTTTTTTATTCCGCTCCTCTGGAGCATCGCCGCCGCGGGCTTCCTGCTCCGGCTGGGGGTCGCCTGCGAGTTCGCGGGGATCAACGGCGGCGCGAACAATATGCTTTCCCCTCCCGTCGTCTCCGATCTGCGGACCTACATCACCCTCGGAAGCGAGATCGCACGAGGGATCCTCCCCAAAGAGTTCTACTATCAGCCCTTTTATTACGCGGTCTTTCTGCCCGTCATTTATCTTCTTTCCGGGACTTCCCTCCGGGCGGTGGTCGTCGTCCAGTGTCTGCTGGGCGGCTTCACCGCTCTTTTCGCCGGGCTGACGGGAAAGGAACTTTTCGGACGCGTCGCCGGGCTGCTGGCGGCCCTTTTCACCGCCATTTCCACCCCCCTGCTCCTCTACGCGCCCTTCCACCAGAACGAGACATTGCAGGCCTTCAATCTGACGCTGCTTTTCTTCCTCTTCCTCGGGGCGCTGCGCAAAAGGAACTTCCTTTACTGGGCCCTGACGGGGCTCATGGCGGGCATCGCGCTCCTCACGCGGGGGAACGCGCTCCTCTTTCTGCCCCTCCTCCTCGCGGGGCTGTGGCTGATGAAAAGGGTCGCTCCGCGCAGGAAGGCTGTGCTCACGCTCGTTTTCCTCGCCTGCTTCCTCGCGCCGCAGCTCCCCTTCATCGTCTACAACACCATTGCGAAAGGCCGCCTCACGGGACCCAGCACGGCGGCGGACGCGGTGCTGGCGCTGGGCAATACCCCCGAAGCGCCCCCCGGCGGCCGGAACGCGGGGCTCCCCGCCGGGCCCATGGAGTACCCGCCCAGCTACCACAGCTGGATGGCCAAGGCCGCCCGCGGCGTTTCCGTGCCCCGGCAGATGTTCAACTGGATGTGCAGGGAGCCGGGCGCCTTCTTCGAGCTCCAGTTCCGGAAACTCCTTCTCTTCTGGGACGGGCGGGAACTCCCCAACAACGTCTCCCTTTACGGGGAGGGAAAATACTCACTTCTCCTCAAGTTGCTGCTGCCGGGACGCTCCCAATTGCTGCTGGCGCTGGCGCTGGCGGGGATGTTCCTCTTCGCGAGGAAGAGTTTTTCCTCCGGAACGCGCCGCAGGGGATATCTTTACTGTTTCTGCGTCATCTACTGGGGGGCGGTGGCCCTCTTCTACATTCTTTCCCGCTTCCGGGCGCCCATCATCCCCCTGACTCAGATCTTCGCGGGAGCCTTCCTCGCCAGCCTCATCCTGCGCTGGAAAAAGTGGGAGCGGAACCGGAAGATCCTGTGGCTCCTCTGCTTTGCCGCAGGGGCCTTCTTCACCGTCCGGGCCTACGACCTCTATGCGGACAACCTCGAACCCGCCCTCATGCGGGCCTTCCGTCCGGCGGGGACGGTGACGGAAACGGGCATCCTCGACAACGGCCCCTTCACCTGCGGCGCGTGGAACACGGCGGAACTCGCCCCCGGCACCCGGATCGGCAAAAGGATCGTCGCCCCCGCGGGCCGTCGGGGCAGCTGGAAGTGGCAGGTCATCAGCAATTCCGGGGGGACGGTGATCTTCAAAGTCGACGGCACGGAAAAGATCTTCCCTCTCGTCCCCGGCATGAACGAACTCACCTTCCCCGGTCCTGAGGAGATCGCCGTCGAGATCGTTGCCGCGCCGCAGGGGTGCGCCGCCGTCTTCGACGCCCGGCGGGACTACGGACGCTCCACGCTCGACGGGAAAACGCTCCGGGGCGAATGGGTGATGCGCTTCACTTTCTGAAGCGGCCCAGCATGTTCGCCGCCTCACGGCCCCCCGTCAGGTGCGAAACGAGCAGATAGACCGCCATGAAGACGCTCCCCGCGACGGCGAGGGCGCAGAAATCCGCCAACCGGCCCGAGCCGTGGTAGACGGCCCCCACGAGCCACTTGACGCCGAAGCCCGCCCCCAGGGCCGCGCCGACGGAACGCAGCAGCGTGGCCCCGATGCGGGAGAACTCCACGCGCACCCCCGCCTTCATGAGAAAGCGGAAGAGGAGCGCGTTGTTGATGAGCGAGGAGATCACCGTGGCGAGGGCGATGCCCCCTTGGGCCAGAGGCCGGATGAGGGCGATGCTGACCACGATGTTGACGCCGATGGCCGTGAGGGAACAGTAAAGGGGCGTCTTCATGTCCTTCCGGGCGAAAAAGGCGGGCTGAATGATCTTGAGGGCGCAGAAGAAGGGAACGCCGCAGCCGTAGAAGACGGCGGCGCTCCGGGCGGCGTCCAGATCCCGCATGGAATAACTGCCCCCGAGGCAGATGACCTTGAGCATCAGTTCGTGGAAGAAGATGACGCCGGCGGCGAGGGGGATGCAGAGAAAGAGCAGCTGACGCAGACCGTAGTTCATCTCTTCGGCCATGCCTTCCGCGTCCCCTTCGGCGGCGGAACGGGTCATGCGGGCCATGAGCACCTGCCCCATGGCGACGCCGAAGACGGCGATGGGCAGGTCGATGAGCCGGTCCACGTAGGTCAGCGCGGCCACGCCCTGATCGTTGACCCACAAGGCAAGGGTCCGGTCCACGAGGAAGCTGATCTGCACGGCCCCCGCGCCGACGATGCCGGGAGCGGCCAGACGCCAGAGCTTGCCCAGCACGTCCTTATGGGGCCGCCAGTTGCGGAAATCGGGCATGAAGCCGGAGAACTTCAGGGCGAGGAGCGTCAGAGCCAGCTGAACGATCCCGGAGATCAGGAAGAGGCAGCTCAGGAGCGAGAGGAACTCCTCGAGTTTTTCGGGAAACGCGTTGGCTTCGGTGTACCAGCCCCAGAGCAGGCCCCCCACGAGAAAGATGTTCATGGAAAGGGAACAGAAGGCGGGAAAGATGAAGATCCGGGCGTAGTTGACCACCGCCGTGGCCACGCCGATAAGGCAGATGAAGATGCCGTAGGGCATGAGGATGGGCACCAGATGACAGACGAGCCGCCAGCGGAAGAAATCCTCTCCTGCCGGGATGAAGCGCCCCGCGATCAGCGCCGCACCCGCGACGAGGAGGACGATCGCTCCAAGCAGCGCCCCGAGGCAGGGGAAGACCACGGCCAGAGCCCCGCGGGCGGCTTGCGGCCCCTCCTTTTCGTCGATCTCGGCCACGATGGGCATGAGGGCGTTGCCCAGAGCCCCCTCCCCCAGGAGCCGCCGGAGCAGATTGGGCAGGGCGAAGGCCAGATGCCACGCCGAAGCGATGGCGCCGCCCCCCAGGACTTCCGCTTCGAGGCGCACCCGGAGCAATCCCAGCACCCGGCTGGCGATGATGGCTCCGGAGACCCCGAAGACCTTGCCCATGATCCCCCGTCCGCAGTCGCTCAAGGCTCGTTCTCCTGTCGGACCACGGCAAGGAAGCTTGCGGCGAGACTTTCCAGGCCGGAAAGCAGAAAGGCGTCGAATTTGGCGCCGCCGGGAGCGAAAAAGAGGCTCATTTCGTGCTCCGCCCCCCGGAAAAAGGTGGCCGAACACCGTTTCAACGCGCCCGAAGTGAGCACGTTGCCGCTGGCGCTGTCGTAGCAGATGCGGCGGGATCCGTCGTGGAAACGGAAACTCTTCAAGGCGGCGTTCATGGTCTCGAGGGCGTTGGGCTCGTGGGGATGGAGCTCCAGCAGCAGCTCGATCCCCGGCAGCAGCAGGCTGTTGCGGAAGGCGAGAATCTCCTCCCACACGGGACGGCTCCCGCAGGGGATCCGGCACACCAGACGCATGGTCTGGCCGAAAGTGTGGATCACGCCGCCGCACCGGCGCAGGAAGACCGCCAGCTGTTCCCGGAAACGGGGATCCTCCACCGCCTGAAGCAGGTCGAAGGCCACGGAAAACTCCTTCACCCCGACCTCGGCGGCCGCCTCGCAGCGCCGGAAAAAGTGGGCTTCGAGCTCCGCCCGGATCTTGGCGTTTTCACCGGGGATCAGCCCGGCGATGTCCGAGGGGATGAAATCCCGGCCGCAGAGCCGGATGCCGCTTTTGGCCAGCGAGGCCAGTTTCCGGCTTCCCCCCGCCGCGTCGAGGACATCTCCGGGAAACTCCACCATCCGCAGATGGTCGGGCAGCTTGGCCGGCAAAGCCTGAAACTGTTCCGGCAGGACCGGGGAGATGCCGAAGGAAATACTCATAAGAGCCCCGCCTCATGAAGGTCGTTCCAGGTGGGGCGGCGGGACTTTTCGGGCATGAGCAGCGCCAGCTGACGGCGCAGGTATTTGGCGATGACGTCGGTTTCCAGATTGATCAGGTCCCCGGCCTTCCGCTCCTTCAGCGCGGTGACGTTCAGGGTCTGGGGGATGAGCCGCACGGCGAAGAACTCCTTTTCCACCGCCGCCACGGTCAGCGAAACGCCGTCGAGGGCGACGGAGCCTTTGAGGGCGATCTCAGGGGCGAGTTCCGGGGGCAGCTCCACGGCGAACTCCACATCCCCGTCGGGCAGACGGCGGAGCGAACGCAGGGAAGCTGCCGCATCCACGTGGCCCTGGACGATATGGCCGCCGAGCCGGGCCCCTGCGCTCAGAGCCCGTTCCAGATTGACCGGGCTCCCGAGCTTCAGCGCCCCCAGATTGGTGCGGCGCAAAGTCTCCGCCAGGGTGAAAAATTCAACGCTCCCGTCGGAACCGAACCGCTCCGCCGTGAGACAGCAGCCGTTGACGGCGATGCTTTCGCCCACTTCGGGGGAGGTGAAGGGATGCTCGGGGCGGACGGTGAGACGGCTTCCCTGCCGGGCCAGCAGGATCCCGGTCTGTTCGACAAGTCCCGTAAACATAGTCTTTCCTCACTCCCCGGTGTAGCCCGAAACGGCGATGTCCGTGCCGAAGAAGCGGACCTTGATCTGGTGCAGTTCCAGCGCGTCCGCAAGAGAGACGGGGTCCTCCCCGCCCAGCACGGGGATGCTGTTCCTGCCCCCGAGAAGCTTCGGAGCGATGTGAAACTCCACATAGTCCACGATCCCGGCCCGCAGGACGCAGTCGGCCAGCCGGCCGCCCCCTTCGATGAGGAGCACCATGCACTCCTCGCGCCCCAGCTCCCCGAGCAGGGCGTTCCACGCCGCGGGGTTCTCGGGAGCCACGCGGCGCACGTTGCCGTCGGGGAAGAAGCCCGCCACCTCTTCGTCGCTCATTTCACGGGAAACGATGAGCCGCCTGGGCTGAGGCGTCCAGTCCTCGGGTTCCCGCACGGTGAGGCCGGGGCTGTCGGCCCGCAGCGTACCGCCCCCCACCATGACCGCGTCGGCCAGCCGCCGGAGCTGCTGGACCCGTGAACGGGCTTCCGGCCCGGTGATCCACTTGGAGCTCCCGTCGGGAGCGGCGATCTTGCCGTCGAGGGTCATGGCCATCTTCAGGATGACGAAGGGCAGGCCCGTGGTGATGTATTTGAAGAAGGGCCGGTTGAGTTCGATGCACTCGTCGTGGCAGACGCCCGTGACGCATTCGACGCCCGCGTCGCGGAGCAGTTCGATGCCCCGGCCCGCGTGTTTCGGATTGGGGTCGAGGGCCCCGGAAACCACCCGTTTCAGCCCCGCATCCAGAATGGCCTGCGTACAGGGCGGGGTCCGGCCCGTGGTGCAGCAGGGTTCGAGGGTCACGTAGATGGTCCCGCCCGCACAGCTGCCGTGATGGGTCAGGGCGTCCCGGATGGCATTGACTTCGGCGTGGGGACAGCCCGCCCGGGCGTGGAATCCCCGCCCGATGATCTTGCCCTCGGGATCGGTGACCACCGCCCCCACCATGGGATTCGGATTGGTATGTCCCCAGCCCAGCCGGGCGAGGGCCAGCGCCTCCTGCATGCAGGAGATGTCGTTGTTTTCCATTTTCGGCTATTCCCTGGCCTCGAAGAGGGCGTCGGCGTAGAACTTCGGGTCGAAATACTGGAGTTCGCCGGGCTGTTCCCCCAGCCCCACGTAAAAGGTGGGCAGATCGAACTCCTCGTGGAGCGCCACGGCCATGCCGCCCCGTCCGGTGCCGTCGAGCTTGGTCAGGATGAGCCCGGTGACGCCCGCGCTCTTGATGAACTCCCTGGCCTGATTGACCACGTTGGCCCCGAGGGAGGAATCCACGGTGAGCCACACCTCGTGGGGGGCTCCGGGCAGGACCTTGCTCACGGAACGGCGGATTTTTTCCAGCTCCGCCATGAGGTCCCGCTGGTTGTGCTGCCGCCCGGCGGTGTCGATGAGCAGAAAATCCGCCTTCCGCGCCACGGCGGCGCTGGTGGCGTCGTAAGCCACGCTGGCGGGATCGGCCCCGTGGACGGCGGAAACGATCTGGGCGCCGGTCCGTTCGCTCCACAGCTGGAGCTGTTCCACCGCCGCCGCACGGAATGTGTCGCAGGCCCCCAGCACCACCTTGCAATGGTCCTCGTTGATGAGTTTCCACGCAAGTTTCCCGATGGAGGTGGTCTTGCCGCTGCCGTTGACGCCCACCACCAGTATCACCGTGGGAGCGCCCTCGGCCCGGCGGATCTCGCGGCGGTTCCGGCTCAGGATGTCGACGACCAGAGATTTGAGTTCACTCACCAGATCGGCGTCGGTGGCGATCTTCCCGGTGTCGTAGGACTCCCGGAGCCGAGCGACCAGAGAGGAAGCGGCCTTGACGCCGAAGTCGGCGGAAATGAGCATCATTTCCAATTCCTCGAAATCCGCGGCCTTGTAGGCCTTGGTCCCGGTGAAAAGCCCGGCGATGGCGCGGGTCACTTTGGTGGCGCTTTTCTCAAGCCCCTTTTTGAAAATGGAAAATATGGAACCCATAAGTCGGAAAATTCCTGATTTTTTGAGAACTGGACCGTACTTTCCCATAATATACACGGTCCTTTCCGCTTTTTCAAGGGCTTGAAATTTCGGTTCGGCAAATGTATATTATAAGTCACTTGGAGAACAATTCACGGATAGTGGCAAAGAATGCTTGAAAATATCGTCATAAAAGGGGCCTCTCAGCACAACCTCAAGAATGTGGACGTGACGCTGCCCCGGAACAAACTCATCGTCATCACCGGCCTTTCCGGGTCGGGGAAATCCTCCCTCGCCTTCGACACCCTCTACGCCGAAGGGCAGCGCAGGTACGTGGAAAGCCTTTCCGCCTACGCCCGGCAATTCCTGGACCGGATGCAGAAGCCCAAGGTCGAACACATCGAGGGCCTTTCCCCCGCCATCGCCATCGAACAGCGCACCGCGGGGTCCAATCCCCGGTCCACCGTGGCCACGGTGACCGAGATCTACGACTACCTGCGGCTCCTCTACGCCCACGCGGGAACGCCCCACTGCCCTCAGTGCGGCAGGGTCCTCGAATCCCAGTCGGCCCAGGTCATCGTGGAAAAGCTCATGGAGCTGGAGCCGGGGGCGAAGATGCAGCTCCTCGCGCCCCTGGCGGACGGACGCAAGGGGGAACACCGGGAGATCATGGAAAAGATCCTCCGGGACGGCTTCGTCCGCGCCCGCGTCGATGGGAAGATCGTTTCGCTGGAGGACGACGGGATCCCCCAGCTCGACAAGAAACTGCGGCACAGCATCGACGCGGTCATCGACCGGCTGGTCACGGGGAACATCGACCGCTCCCGCCTGACCGATTCGGTGGAAACCGCATTGCGGGCCGGGAACGGCGTCATCACCGTCCTGCTCAAAAAGAGCGGCGAGGAAAAGGAGCAGGAACTTTCCTTCTGCGAAAAACTCGCCTGCGTCAAGTGCGGCGTCTCCTTCGGGGAGCTCCTGCCCCGGAACTTTTCCTTCAACTCCCCCTACGGGGCCTGCGAGACCTGCAACGGGCTGGGGGTGGAGCAGTTCATGGACCCGGTCAAGGTGATCCCCGATCCCTCCCTGTCCATCCGCAAGGGGGCCATTCCCGGCTGGCGGCGGGGGCCCCAGCGCCTCATCATCTACTACAACATGCTGCTGCGGAAGCTGGCCGAATATCTGGACTGCCCCGACATGCTGACCACCCCCTTTCAGGAGCTGCCCGAACACATCAGACACTTTCTGCTCTTCGGCTCGGAAGGCAGGAACGTGGAGTTCGACATCACCATCAACCGCAGGAAATACCACTGGGAAAAACCCTTCGAAGGGATCCTCGAAAATCTCCGCCGCCGGATGGTGGAAACCGAATCGGATTCGGTCCGGGAACGGCTCAGCTCCTACCTGAGCCCGCGGGAGTGTCCCGACTGTCACGGGAAACGGCTGAAGCCCGTTTCGCTGGCGGTCAAGGTGGCCGATCTTTCCATCGCCGACTTCTGCGCCCTTTCCGTTTCCGCGGCCCGGAAATTCATCGCCGGATTGAAACTCCCTCCCGAAAAAAACGCGGTGGCGGCCGAAGTCCTGCGGGAGATCTCGGGGCGGCTCAAATTCCTCGAAGACGTGGGGCTGGATTACCTCACCTTGGACCGGGCCAGCGGCACCTTGTCGGGCGGCGAAGCCCAGCGGATCCGGCTGGCCACCCAGCTGGGGTGCGGCCTGTCGGGGGTGCTCTATATCCTCGACGAACCCTCCATCGGGCTCCACCAGCGGGACAACGGCAAGCTCCTCGCCACGCTGAAGGAGCTCCGGGATCTGGGCAACACCGTGGTGGTGGTGGAACACGACCTGGAAACCATCGAGTCCGCGGACTACGTGGTGGATCTGGGCCCCGGCGCGGGCGAGTGCGGCGGCAGGATCGTGGGCGCGGGGACGCCGAAGGAGCTGGCGAAATGCAAAGGCTCCGCCACGGCGGACTACCTCGCGGGCCGCAGGGAGATCGCGGTCCCCGCGAAGCGGCTCCGGGGCAACGGGAAGAGCGTGGTCATCAAAAAGGCCTCGCTCCACAATCTCAAAGGGGTAACAGCGCAAATCCCCCTCGGGTGCTTCACCTGCATCACCGGGGTCTCCGGCTCGGGCAAATCCTCTCTCATCAACGGGACGCTGGTCCCGGCCCTGAACCGCCGTTTCGGGCTGGGCGACGATCTCCCCGGCCCCAACGCCGGGATCGAGGGGCTGGAGTACATCGACAAGGCCATCGTCATCGATCAGAGCCCCATCGGGCGGACGCCCCGGTCCAATCCGGCCACCTATACGGGGACCTTCGACCTCATCCGCCAGCTTTTCGCCACGCTGCCCGAAGCGAAACTCCGGGGCTACGGTCCGGGGCGGTTCAGCTTCAACGTCAAGGGGGGACGGTGCGAGGAGTGTCACGGCGACGGCATCATCAAGATCGAAATGCAGTTCCTTTCCGACGTCTACGTGGAGTGCTCCCACTGCAACGGCCGGCGCTTCAACACCGAGACGCTGAACGTGAAATACAAAGGCCGCTCCATCGCCGACCTGCTGGAACTGACCGTGGCCGAGGCGGCGGAGCTTTTCGCCCCCCTGAAGCGCATCGCGAGAAAACTCGACGTGCTCAACGAAGTGGGGCTGGGCTACATCAAGCTGGGGCAGCCCGCCACCACCCTTTCGGGCGGCGAAGCCCAGCGGATCAAACTCGCCACGGAACTGGCCCGGATCCCCCGGGAACACACGCTGTACATCCTCGACGAACCTACCACGGGGCTTCATCTGGCCGACATCGACCAGCTGCTCAAGGTTCTCTTCAAGCTCCGGGACATGGGCAACAGCGTGGTGGTCATCGAACACAATCTGGACGTGATCAAGATGGCCGACCACATCATCGACCTGGGCCCCGAAGGGGGCGACCGGGGCGGCGAGATCATCGGCACGGGGACGCCGGAAGAACTGGCGCAGAACCCTGATTCCATCACGGGCAAGTATTTAAAACCCTGTCTGAAACGCAAATGATCGCCAAAGTCGTTACGGAAATTTCCCTCGACCGGGAATTCGACTATCTTGTCCCGCCGGAGCTGGAGGGGAAGATCCGGGTCGGCTCCGCCGTGACCGTGCCCTTCGGCCGGACGCTCCGGGAGGGGGTGGTGCTGGCCGTCGCCGAAAGCTCCGCCTATCCGCTGTCGAAGCTCAAGCCCGTGGCGGGCCTCTGCACCACACGGGCGGACATTCCGGAAAAGCTCATCGAGCTGGGCCAGTGGATCGCCGAATACTACTGCTGTTCCCAGGAACACGCCATCCGGACTCTTCTCCCGGCGGCGGTCCGCAGCGGCAAGGTCCGGCCCAAGACGCGGAAGCTCTTTTCCGTCGCCGACACGGAAAAGGCGGAAAAACTCATCCTCGAAAGCGCCGCAAAACCTTCGCTTGCCTCCCGTGCGCTGATCCTGCGGGAACTGCGCTCCGCCGGAACCATGTCTCTCGACGGACTCAAGAACATCCCCAACTTCAGCGTCAACAGCCTCAACACGCTGGTCAAGAACGGACTGGTCCACGTGGAGGACGAGGTGGTGCGGGCGGATATCTTCGGCGACGCGGCGGTGCTGCCTTCCAAGCCCCTCCCCCCCACGCCCGAACAGCGGAAGGCGCTGGCGCTCTTCGACGAGATGCTGGCCGGGAAAAGCTCCTCAAAAGTCATGCTGCTCCACGGGGTCACCAACAGCGGCAAGACCGAAGTCTATCTGCAGTGCATCGCCAAGGTCCTCGAACAGGGCCGGAGCGCCATCGTGCTGGTGCCGGAGATCGCCCTCACGCCCCAGACGCTCCGCCGCTTCCGGGCCCGTTTCGGGGACCGGCTGAGCGTGCTCCACAGCCGGCTGTCGGAGCGGGAGCGCTACGATGAGTGGAACCGGATCAACGAGGGGGAAGTGCGCATCGCCATCGGGGCCCGCTCCGCCCTCTTCGCGCCCTTCCGGGATCTGGGGCTCATCGTGGTGGACGAGGAGCACGAATCCACCTACAAGCAGTCCGAATCCCCCCGCTACAACGCCCGGGACGTGGCGGTCATGCGGGGCAAGATCGAGGACGCCTGCGTCATCCTGGGCTCGGCCACCCCCTCGGCGGAGTCCATGTACAACGCGAAAAAGGGCAAATTTCTGCTGGCGGAAATGCCTTCGCAGGCCAACGACAACGCTTCCCCCGTCATGCATCTGGTGGATCTGCGGCTGGAAAATCCCGAGGACGGCAACCCGCTCTTTTCCAAGCCCCTCATCGAAGCCGTCCGGGAGCGGATCGCCCACGGGGAACAGAGCATCCTTTTCCTCAATCTGCGGGGGTACGCCCGGGTCATGGTGTGCAAGGAGTGCTCCTACGAAGCCTGGTGTCCGGAGTGCTCCGTGCATTACACCTACTCGAAGTCCCGGCAGACCCTGAGCTGCCATTTGTGCGGGAACGTGATCCCCGCCCCGGAAAAGTGCCCCCAGTGCGGCTCCCCCTCGGTCCGTTTCGACGGCGCGGGGACCGAAAAAATCGAATCCATCGCCCGGGCCGTCTTCCACGGGGCCCGCATCGCCCGGATGGACTCCGACCTCATGCGGTCGGCCGCCGACTACGAAACGGTGCTGGAGCGCTTCCGTCGGGGGGATCTGGACATCCTCATCGGCACTCAGATGATCGCCAAGGGGCTCCACTTCCCCAACGTGACGCTGGTGGGGATCCTCATGGCCGATCTGGGCCTTTCCTCCCCCGACTTCCGGGCGTCGGAAAGAACCTTCCAGCTCATCACCCAGGTGGCGGGCCGGGCGGGCCGGGGCGAACGGCGGGGCGAAGTCTATCTGCAGACCCGCAAGCCCGACAACGAAACCATCGTCCACGCCATGAACTTGGACTTCGCCGCCTTCAGCGCCTACGATCTTGAGTTTCGTGAGCTTTTCAAGTACCCGCCCTTTTCCCGGCTCATCGCCGTCTGGTTCAGGGGCAGCGACGAGGAACAGCTGGCGGAGTGCGCCGCCAACTTCACCGAACAGCTCCGCCCCTACGCGGGGACGGAGATCCGGCTGGCGGGTCCCGCCCCCGCCCCCATCGCCCGGATCAAGGGAAAATTCCGCTATCTCCTCACCATCCGGGGCCAGGGGCTCAAGGTCATGCGGCAGGCGCTGAAGGTGCTGGCCTTCCACCGCAAACTCCCCGGCGACGTGGAGATCGCCATCGACGTGGACCCGCAGTCTTTGCTGTAACATTCGAACCTGACATAAAGGATCCTGCATAATGAGCATTTCATGGGAACGGAGCGCGACGGCTCCCGAAATCAACACCGCGCTGGACGAAGTTGCAAGCGAATTTCATAACGAGGGGACATGCGTCTTGCGTTTCCGGCAGACGGCGGAAAAGAACCGCCTCGCGGTGAAACGCGAGGGCGGCGCCTGGCTGGTCGAGTGCGGAAAACCCTTCTACGCGCTCCGGGGCGCGGCGCTGGCGGCGGCGGGGGTGGAGACCGAAGAAGACATTTGCTTCGACACCCACGGGATCCTGCTGGACTGCTCCCGGAATCCCGTCATCACCCCGGAACGCTTCAAGCACTGGCTCAGAAAGCTGGCGCTCCTCGGGTTCAACACCGCCATGCTCTACACCAAGGACGCCTATCAGCTCCCCGGGGAGACCTATTTCGGCTACATGCGGGGGGCCTACTCCGTCCAAGAGATGAAAGAGGTGGATTCCTACGCCAAAAAGCTGGGCGTGGAGATGGTGGCCTCCATCCAGGCCCTGGGCCATCTGGAACCGGTCCTGCGCTGGCCGCACTACGCCCGGTCGCCCCTGCGGGACACCGACAACGTCCTCATGGTGGACGCCCCCGAAAGCTACGTTCTTCTGGAAAAAATGATCGGCTTCTGGGCGGAATGTTTCTCCAGTCGCCGCATCCATCTGGGCATGGACGAGACCCACGATCTGGGCCGGGGCCGCTTCATGGACAAAAACGGCTACGAAAATCCCTTCCACATCTACAACCGCCACCTGAGACGGCTCTGCGCAATCTGCAAAAAACACGGTCTTTCGCCCATCATCTGGAACGACATGTATTTCCGCTACGGGAACAAGACCCAATCCTACTACGGCCCCACGGAGATCCCGGACGAGGTGAAAAAGGAGATCCCCCCCGAGGTCCAGACCTCCTACTGGGACTATTACCACTACGAGCCCGAAATCTACGCCGAAAAGCTCACCGCTTCGCGGGAGCTCAACGGCCACGCCCCCCTCATGGCCTCGGCGATCCGCACCTGGCCCGTCTTCTGGACCAACTTCGACCTGACGAAGAGGACGGTCCGGCCCTGCCTCGAAGGCTGCCGCCGGAGCGGTACGCGCGACATCATCTACACCATGTGGGGCGACGACGGGGGCTTCTGCGAATTCGAATCGGTCTTCGCGGCCCTCGCCTGGGCGGCGGACTGCGCCTTCCACGGCGGGAAGGACGACGAAGCCCGAGCCGCCGCGCTCTACCGGACGATCTTCGGCGCGGACTACTTCCTTCAGCTCAAGGCGGGGGAAATGGAACAGCGCTACGAAGTCGGCGACGGCGGGTTCAACTGGATCATGGCCGCGGCGGTGATGTGGGACGATCCCCTCATGGGCATCGTCTGGCACGAATACCGCCATTTCGGGGAGGACTTCTGGGAAAAGGCCCTGGCCAAATGGCGGGCGCTGCTGGCGGAGCTTCAGCCTCACCGGCATGAAACGGGGGGCGGCGATCTGGACCACGCCTGTTTCATCCTCGAAGCCCTGACCGCCAAGGTGGCCTTCCGTCTGGCGCTCCTCGACGCCTACAGGAAACGGGACCTTCCCCGCCTGACCGAGCTTGCGGAAAAGGAGATCCCCAAGGTGCAGGAGGCCGTCGCCGCCTTCGAATCTTCCTTCCGGAAGATGTGGTTCCGCTCCTACAAGAGCTGGGGGCTGGAGATCATGCAGATCAAGCTGGCGGGGCTCCGGGAGCGTTACGCCGAATGCGGCCGCCGCATCCGGGAACTCGTTTCGGGCCGGGCGTCGAAGATCGAGGAGCTGGAGCTCGCCCCCGACACCATGGGCGTGGTGGACACCCGCTACCGGATGAACGTCACCGGCTCCTGGTTCATTTGAGGACGGAAAAATCCCGGAGAAAAAGCGCGTTTTTTTCCTTTTCCGGGCTTGCAGTCGTACCTTTCCCGGTCTATATTATGTCATAGCCCCTCACAAGGGAGTTTCATCCAAACGATAAGGAGAATTGTCCGCAATGAAGAAAACCGCTCTTTCACTGGCCGCCGCGGCGGGACTGCTGCTTGCCGGATGCACCAGCATCGAATCCACCCAGAACTTCAACGGCGTCGCCTGCGGCACCGAAACCGAAAAGGCCGCCTGCCAGACTCTGATCCAGATCCCCGGCTTCTACTTCTTCGGACTTCCCATCATCACCGGCGGACTGGGCGACGGCAAAGTCGCTTTCTTCACCTTCACCCAGACCACCGACAACGCCGTCTGGCTCATGACCAAGGAGGTCAAGAGCAAGGGCGCCACCCGCCTCATCAATCAGCACATGTCGGTGACCGAGAGCTACATTCCCTTCCCCTTCGTGAGCAAGAAGATCCTCAACTTTTCCGCCACGGGCGTACGCTCGGCCGGCGCCGCCCCCCGCCGGACCCCCGATCCCCTCGACCGGATGCTTTGAAGTCCCGCCTGCGCAAGGTGGAAAGGAGGTCTGCCATGGGCAAGATCAAATGTTTCGTTCTCGACACCAACGTTCTGCTCCACAGCGCACAGAGCATCGAATCCTTCCAGGATAACGATGTGGTCATTCCCATGACCGTCCTCGAGGAGCTGGACAAGTTCAAGAAAAACAACGACGAGCTGGGCCGGAACGCCCGCATGGTCATCCGGAAACTGGACCGTCTGCGGCAGAGCGAATCCGAACCGGGGAGACTCCAGTCGGGGATCCCCCTCTCCCGCGTCTCCAGGAACGCCACGGGGAACCTTTTCGTCCTCTCGTCGAGTTTGAAGCCCGGCTCACCGGAGGAGGCGGCGGTGGACGCCCTCTTTTCCGACATGCCCGGAAGCGTCCCCGACAACCGGATCCTCCGGGTGGCCTACGAGCAGCACCTGAACCGCCCCTACGTGATCATGATCAGCAAGGACATCAACGTCCGGCTCAAGGCCGACGCCCTGGGCATCAAGGTCATGGACTTCGAAAGCAATCGCGTGAGCGAAGACCGGTTCTACACCGGCATCGGCCAGCTCAAGGTCTCCCCGGAAACGCTCAACGCCGTCTTCCAGAAACGGGAATACCGCTCCGGATCGCTCCAGCTGCCGGTCAACGCCTTCGCCGTGCTGGAAAGTTCCGAAAACAATCAGAAATACGCCGTCTGCCGCGCCGACGGCCAGGGCAGCTTCCGGCTTCTGGACCACACCCTCACCGACCGGGTCTGGAACATCAGCCCCAAGAACCGGGAACAGCGCATGGCCCTGGACCTGCTCCTCGACCCGGAGATCCGGCTGGTCACTCTCGTGGGCGGCGCGGGCACCGGCAAGACGCTTCTCGCGCTGGCCGCTGCGCTGCAGCTGACGCTCAACCGGGAGCTTTTCGAACGCGTTCTCGTTTCCCGCCCCGTGATCCCGCTGGGCAAGGACATCGGGTTCCTCCCCGGCTCCAAGGACGCGAAACTCGGCAGCTGGATGCAGCCCATCTTCGACAATTTGCAGTTCCTGCTGGGAGAACAGACGACTCAGGGAGCCCCCCAGAACGGCAAGCGGCAGGGAAGCTCTTCCCGGCTGACCGTGGAGACTTTGCTCAATTCCAAGAAGATCGAGCTCGAAGCGCTGACCTACATCCGGGGCCGGAGCATCGCCCGGCAGTTCGTCATCGTGGACGAGGCGCAGAACCTGACGCCCCACGAGATCAAGACCATCGTCAGCCGCTGCGGCAACGACACGAAAATGATCCTCACGGGCGACCCCGGACAGATCGACAATCCCTATCTGGACAGCTCCAGCAACGGACTTTCCTACGCGGTGGAAAAACTCAAGGGGCAGCCCCTCTACGGCCACGTCACCTTGTGCCGCAGCGAGCGGAGCGATCTGGCGGCCATCGCGGCGAAGTTACTCTAAGATCCCCATGGCGCAGCGGAGCCCGTCGGCGGCCCCCGAAAGGATGCCCCCGGCTCCGCCCACGCCCTCCCCGGCGGGGAAGAGCCCGCGCATGGAAAGGGATTCCCCCTTTTCGGTCCGTTCGAAACGCAGAGGCGAGGAAACGCAGCTTTCCACGCCGATGAGTTTCCCTTCCCGGCAGAAGCCCGGATAACGGCGGTCGAAGTGCTTCAGCGCCGCCTGCAGAGCCTCGCGCACGTCCCGGCGGAGCAGTTGGTCGATGCGGCCGGGAACGATCCCCGTTTCGCAGGCGTGACGGCGGTTTTTCAGCCCCGGTTTTTCCCCCAGAAAGGCGGCGGCGTCCTGCGCCGGAAGCGTGTAGTCGGAGCCCCCCGCGAGAAAGAGGGCTTCCTCGATCCGGTCGAACTCGGCATAGGCTTCGTCGAAGGAGCCGAAACACTCCGGGCTCAAGGTGGTGATGAGGCAGCTGTTGGCGAACTCCCCGCCGCGGGCGTAGTCGCTCATGCCGTTGGAAATGCTGTGCCGCTCCCAGGCCGTGGCGTTGACCACGTGCCCCCCCGGACACATGCAGAAGGTGCTGACGCTCCCCGCCGCCTCGGGCCGGGAGACCAGATGATACTCCGCCGCCCCGAGGACTTCCGGCCGCCGGGCGCAGTGGTACTGGCAGCGGTCGATGAACGCCTGCGGGTGTTCGATGCGGCACCCGGTCTGAAAGGGTTTCAGGCGGCAGGCGACCTTCCGGGCGAGACGCCGCACCAGACTGCGGCCCCCCAGCCCCGGCGCCAGCAGGACGGCGGGGGCTTCGATGACCTCGCTCCCGCACCGGACGCCCCGGCAGACGCCGTCGGCGTCGAGGATATCAGTCACCTCTTTCCCGAAGAGGAAAACGCCGCCCAGCGCCTCGATCCGTTTCCTGAGACTTTTCGAAACGAGGGGGAGCAGATCCGACCCCACGTGGGGACGGCTCAGGTAGGCGATCTCGGGCGGCGCGCCCCCCGCGATCATCTGCTCGAGGATGAAGCGGCGGTTCCCATCCTTCGTCCCGGTGTAGAGCTTGCCGTCCGAAAAGGCCCCCGCGCCCCCCTCGCCGATGAGCAGATTGGAATCGGGGTCGAGGATCCGGGACCGGAGAAAGGCTTTCCGGTCCTCCTGCCGGCGTTCCACGGGGAAGCCCCGGTCGATGATCACGGGCTCCGCCCCGGCCATGGCCAGGGCCAGAGCGCCGAAGATCCCCGCGGGCCCCGTCCCCACCACGATGGGGTGCCGGGGAGGCTTCTTCCGGGGAAATTCCAGTTCCGCCTTTTCCAAAGCGGCCAGCTGTTCCGCTCCGGCGGGGGGCAGCGGCAGTTCCGCATCGCTGAAAATGAGCAGGCGGTAGACCAGCACGGGGTCGCCCCGCGAGTCGATGCTTTTGTTGAGGATCCGGTAGTCGAATCCTTCCGGAGCGATGCCCAGTTGCGCGGCAATGACCCCGTGCAGATGCCCGTCTATCCCTCTCGGCGCCCTGCGGGCGCTCACGACCAGTTTTTCCAAGATATAAGAAGCCAAGATCCACCTCGAATGCCGCCCGCGGGAGCCGCAGGCGGAAATACTCTCTTCTTAAAATATCACCGTTTTCTTTCTTTTCCAAGTTGGAAATTTGAAAAAAACGGGGTATATTATAGCCATACGGAGGATTTTCGCTATGATCGACAGAAAAAAAGACCCCGAGGCCATGCTGCTGGGACTGGGGCTGGACAACCGGGACGGACACCGCCGCCTGACCAAGGGCGACAACTTCTGCCTGGTGGGCGGCTCCGAGGAGACCCATGAGCGCATGACCGAAACGGCCATCAAGTTCAACGAGAGACTGGCCCGGAAAGGCAAGCATCTCGGCGAGCTTGCCCCCGAAGAATTCCGGGATATGATGCGCGAGGCCGCCGAAGAATGACCGCCGGCGAGCTGCGCGGCCGGGGAAACGCGCTTTTGCGCCGAGCGGGGCTTCCCTGCCCGGAACGGGAGTGCGCCTACCTTTTGAGCGGGCTCCTGCACTTTCGGCCTTTCGAACTCGACCTGGCTCCCGGCCGGGAGCTCGCCCCCGAAGAGGAGAAAATGCTTCTGGACGCCCTCGGCCGGAGGGCCGCAAGGGAACCCGCCCAATATATCATCGGGAGCGCCCCCTTCCGGGATCTTGAACTGGAAGTGTGCCCGGACGTGCTCATTCCCCGTCCGGAAACGGAGGAACTCGTCGACTTGGCCCTCTCGCGCCTCCCCGCCGGGGCGAAAATGCTGGACATGGGCACCGGGTCCGGGGCCATCGCCATCGCCGCGAAGACCGAACGGCCCGATCTCGACGTCACGGCCGCGGACGCAAGTCCGCGGGCGCTGGCCGTCGCCCGCCGCAACGCCGCGCGGTACGAGGCGCAAATCGACTTCGTCCTTTCCGACCTCTGGGCAGCCTTTCCGGGAAAACGTTTCGATCTTCTCGCCGCCAATCTCCCTTACGTTTCCGATCCCGAGTACGCCCGGTGCGAAAAGGAGATCTTCTTCGAGCCCCGGAGCGCCCTCACGGCTCCGGAAGAGGGGCTGGCCCTCATCCGGAGGTGCATCGAGGACCTCGGGGAACACCTGACGCCCCGCGGCGGAGCCGTCTTCGAGGTGGGGGAAACCCAGGCCCGCGCCGTGTGCGCGTTCGGGGAAAAATCCGGCTTCGCCGCCTCGGTCCGGCACGACATGGCCGGGAAAGAGCGCTTCGTCCTGCTGCACCCATGAAGATTACGCCGAAAGAGCGCAAGGCCCACTTGAAGCTGGGCCGGTTCGGGGAGGACACCGCCGTCGTGTTGCTCCGGCGCAAGGGATGCACGATCCTCGCCCGGAACTTCAAATTGAAGAGCGGCGAACTCGACATCGTCGCCCTCGACGGAACGGTCGTCGTTTTCGTCGAAGTCAAGACCCGCCGGGATTTTCCCGGGATCACCCCCGGCGTCAACCTTTCCCTGCACCAGCTGAAGCGGAACAGGATCACGGGCAGATTGTATCTGAAACTTGCCGGAGTGCCGGACTCCCCCCACCGCTTCGACCTGATCGAAGTGACCGTCGCCCGCCGGAACACGGCAAAGATCCTCAGGATCACCCACTCATGCGATATTCTGCCGCGTCTGTGAAGGAACTGTTCCGGTGTTTCGCCGCCTGGTGCGGGTTCTTCCGCTGTCCCATGTGCATGAAGAACGGCGGCAACGGCCGGAACGAACTCTGTCCGGAGTGCCGGGAAAAGCTGGTCATCTTCCCCGTGGAGGGACGGTGCCCCGGCTGCGGCGGCCCCAACGACACGGTGCTGGCGGTCTGTTCGAGCTGTCTTGAGTCTCCCCTGCGTCCCTACGTCGACGCCGTGGCGCTGATGGAATACTCGGGCGCGGGGAGAACCCTCATCCGGAGCATGAAATTCCGGAAGCAGCCGGAACTGGCCCGGCCGCTGGCGCTCCTCGCCGCAGAAAAGCTCGCCGAAAGCGGCATGGTCTTCGACGCCGTGGTCCCCGTGCCGCTCCACTGGCGCCGCAGACTTGTGCGTTCCTACAATCAGAGCGAACTGGTCGCCGGCCTCATCGCCGCGGAAACGGGCAAACCTCTCATAAGGGGGCTGAAGAAGATCCGGGAAACGCCCCACCAGGCCCAGCTGAAAAGGGGAGAACGGCTGAAGAACCTCAAGGGGACCTTCGCCGTGGACGATCCCTCCTTCGCCGGGAAACAGCTGCTTCTGGTGGACGACGTCCTGACCACCGGGGCGACGGCGGCCGCGGCGACTCAGGTGCTCATGGCCAACGGCGCCAAGGCGGTGCGGCTGCTCTGCTGCGCCCGCACCCCCGTCAAGGCCCGTTCCGCGCCTCCCGCCGCGGGAAGAGGGAAGAAAACTACTTGAATTCGATCTGCGCGAGCTGGCGGACCTTGGCCAGACCGATGCGGAGCTTCCGGATGGCGGTGAAGTATTCGCTGACCGCATCGCTCATCCGGTTGACTTCGGACCGGCTGCCGTTGCTCTTGACCCGCTGGAAATTTTCCACGTTCGTCGAACACACCTCGGCCAGCCAGCGCTCGTATTCGATCAGGTCCACGTTGGCCAGCGTGGGCTTCGGAGCCGGCGCGTTCCGCTTCTTGGGAGGACTCTTCCTGCCCTTGGCGGCGGGAGCCGGTTCACCCTCGCTGTTTTTCGCGGCCTCCTTCTCCTTCCACAGCTGCTTGAACTCCTTGGTGTAGTCGCGCAAAGAGGTGGTTTTGAACCTCAACGTGAAACGCTTGACCGTCTCCGGCCGGATCGCCCCGTAATTGCTGCTCAGAGTCATGGCGGGCCCGGTGAGATCGGCGAGCCGCCCCTGCCCCTTGGCCATGAGCTGGTGCTGGATACGGTTGATGTTGTTCACCAGTTTCTTGACCCGCGCCTCGGTGTGATTCCGGTAGTCCCCGGAGGCGCTGCGCTGGGAAAGCCAGTAGTCCCGTTCAAGAATGTCCACGATGGCGGCGGTCTCTTCGAGCAGATCGGCGCCGGAAAGCAGGAACGCTCCCAGAAAGCAGACTGTCGCGAGAATCTTCTTCATCTTACTGCTCCTCCTTGTTTCGAATGGTGTTTCAATCGAGTTTGAGCCGGCCGGCGACCTTTTCCGCAATCTCCGCCATGCGGCCTTCGGGATAGGAAAGCTGCCGCCAGTTCCAATGGAAACCGTCCTCGACGCCCCGGGGAACCACATGCAGATGGGCGTGCATGACCACCTGACCGGCGGCCTGCCCGTCGGCCAGATGGAGATTGTAGCCGTCCATATCCAGCTCACGTTTCAACGCTATGCCGATGCGCGACCCCACGCGGAACATGCGTCCGGCGATGTGCTCCGGGATCGTGGAGGCGGACTCGTGATGCTCCTTGGGGATCACCAGCGTGTGACCGAAGTTGATGGGCGAAATGTCCAGAAATGCGTAGACCAGTTCGTCCTCATAGATCTTGACCGAGGGGATCTCCCCCTTGATGATCTTGCAGAAAATACACTCACTCATGATCAATCCTCCTTGAATAAATCGACTATGGATTGGCGGCTGCCGAAAACGGTCAGCTGATCGCCTCTTTCGAGCAGAGTTCCGGGGCCGGTGGCCATGTCTTCCGCACTGCCGGGCTTGCGCAGCAGCAGGACCGTCACGTTGTAGCGGTTGCGCAGATCCAGCTCCAGAAGCGTCCTGCCCGCAAGTTTCGCGGGCACGAGGACCTCGGCGATGGCCGACCCCTTGAATTCGAAGATGTCGTTGATGTTGTGCCAGCTCAGACGGCGGCTGAGCCGGTCCGCCACATCCTGTTCGGGCTGGATCACCTCGTCGGCCCCCAGCCGGTAGAGGATCCGTTCCTGCACGTCGTTGTTGGCCTTGGCGATGATGCGGCGGGCCCCCTCCTGCTTCAGGTGGGTCAGGGCCAGTATCTGCCCCTCGAAGTGGGAACTCATGCCCAGGATGACCACGTCGAACTTCCTGACGCCCAGTTCCCGGACCGCGTCCTGATTGCTCACGTCGGCCACCACGGCTTCCGCCACCTTGTCGCGCATTTCGTCCACCCTGGCGGGGTTGATGTCGCAAACCAGCACCGTGTTGCCGTAACTGCTCAGAGAGACGGCCATTTTCGCTCCGAAGGAGCCCAGCCCGAAGATCGCATAACTGTCAGCCATTATATTTTCTTCCTGATTCGAGATTCATCCGATGATGACCCGTTCGAGGGGGTGTTTCAGCTGCCCCGGTTTCTCCCGGCCCAGCAGGAACAGCATGATGGTGAAAGGTCCCAATCTGCCGATGATCATCAGCAGAATGACGAAGATCTTGCCCCAGTCCGTCAGCTTGCCGGTGGTCCCCATGGACATGCCGGTGGTGGTCACCGCCGACGCCGCCTCGAACATGGATTCGATGAGGGGGATCCCGTCGGGGTTGAGCACATGCAGCACGGCTCCGCTGACGCAGAAAAGCAGCAAAAAAAGCACCATCATGGTGAAGGCCCGGAGCACCACGTCCATGCCGATGGAGCGTTTGAAGATCAGCACTTCGTTGTTGCCCTGAAGCGTGTTGCGGATGGCGGCGAAGGCCACGGCCACCGTCGTGACCTTCATGCCCCCCGCGGTGGAACCGGGCGCGCCGCCCAGCAGCATCAGCACGATCACCACCGTGGCCACCCCCGGAGAAAGATAGGCCCCCACTTCATTGAAAGAGGAGAAGCCCGCCGTCCGGGAGTAGACCGACAGGCAGAAGGCGTCGAGGAACGAAAGTTCCTTGCCGTCGCGGCTCAGGAGCCAGAGAAGCCCCGTCCCCACGATGACGAGGATGCAGCTGGTGGCCAGGACCACCTTGGAGTGGAGCCGCAGGTAGTGCCTGCGCCCGCGGAAAAGTTCCAGCAGGTCGTAGATGACGTAGACGCCCAGCCCCCCCATGACGACCAGTCCGGCCACGGTGAGCTGGACCAGCGGATTGGTCAGAAAGAGGCTGTCGGGGTAAGGCGAGAAGCCCGCGTTGCAGAAGCCGCTGATGGCCAGAAAGACCGCATGCCAGGCGTTGATGAGATAACACTTCGGCGAGCCGATCTGCCCCAGCCCGAACCCGGAAGATCCGGGATCGTTGAGCATGAGCCCCAGATAGATGAACACCGCCCCCACCGCTTCGCAGAAGAAGGTGTAGCGGATGACCACACGGGTGAGCCCTTCCGTCTGCCGCAGGGAAAAGTTGTCGTTCAAATTGGAGATCATGAGGGTGTTGCTGAAGGAAAGCCCCTTCCCCAGGGCCAGCAGGATCGACGCGCTCAAGGTCATGATCCCCAGGGCGCCCAGCTGGACCAGCGTGATGACGATGAGCTGTTCCGGCCAGGAAATTTTGGAGACATCGATGGTGACGAGCCCCGTGACGCACACGGCGCTGACGGCGGTGAAGACGGAGTCCACCGCCGCACGGGGGGAGCCGGACGCCTGCCAGGGCAGAAGCAGCAGGCCGATGCCCGCGGCGATCATGGCGGCGAAGGTCGCCAGAAAAAGCAGCTGCCCCTTTTTGACGTAGGAAATGAGCATAGACGCTTACCAGCGTTCCGTGACACCGTCCACGATCTTCTTGGCCGCCTGCCAGAGGGCCTGTTTGACGCCGTTGCGCCGGGCGGTCTCCAGATCGATGATGTGGTCGAACATGGCGGAGGCGGTGACTTTTTTCGGCCCGATGAGAGGTTTGACTCTGCCGGGCAGGATGACCGAATACTCCACCGTGGCCATCACCTTGTAGTACTCGGGGAAGAACTGGTCGTCCTCCTTGGCGGACCACGAAAGCTGGCTGAAGTCGAACCGCAGGACCCGTGCGTGGATGATGCAGTCCGCGTCATTTTCGCGCCGGAGTTCGTAGGTGCCGTCGGTGGTGATCCGTTCGCAGAGGTGGGAGCGGAGCATCCCCGCGGCATTGAAGAACAAAGTCTCGTTGGTTACGGGGGCCACAGCGACGCTGGAGATCTGCGGATGGCCCATGAAACCGATCCGGTAGCCGCATCCCGGCACGAGCAGGAGGAGCGCGGCGCAAAAGGCGAAGAGAAGCTTCTTCATTTTTTCTCTCCCTTCCGGTTCAAATACTCACTGAGATCCGGCACGGGCAGCAGATTGCCCTTTTCGCCGGGAACGAGCAAAATCCGCTCCGCTTCGACGGGGAGTTTGAGCGTCTTGTAACTCTCGTGGCGGGGGGACGCGTCGGAAAAATCCCCCGAGGTGAAGGTCCGGTCGAGTTCGGCAAGCTGATTCTCGGACCGGGGAGCCACCTCGGTTTCGGGAAATTCACGCACCACCCTGGCCAGGTAGCGGCCGGAGGCCTCCTTCCGCCCCTGGCGGCGGTAGAACTCGGCCATCTCGTAGAGCCGTTTGGCCTGGGCGTCCCGGATCCGCTGCAGATTGCGCCGGACCATGGGGATCGCCGGATCCTCGGGGAACTTCTCGATGAAAAGTTCGCTCATGGCGGCGCACTCCCGCGCGTAGCGCCCGTCGCCGTCCCCCCGGATGGCCATTTCGTAACAGCCGTAGCCCAGAGCCAGCAGCGCCAGCTTGTAGGAGGAGGACTTGGGAAAGACCTTGACCACGGTGCGCAACTCGTCGAGAGACTTCCTGACCTCCCCCTTCTGGTCGTAGATGAAGGCCAGCCTCAGCCGGGCCGCGGGGGCCTGGTCGGCGTAGGGGGCCCGCTTCAGCGCGGCAGTGTAAATCTCCTCGGTCTTGTCCGGCCCGACGAGCCACGGGATCATGCGCATGGCGTAGAAGGCCGGTTCCCGTTTGCCCTTGAAATAGAGGTCGCCCAATTCGTACTCCCGATCCACGGCGGCGGGGACATTGGCGTACTCCGGGAACCTGCGGAGCAGTTCTTCGATGAGCTCGAATTCCCGCCAGGGCAGCCCGGCCAGCCTGGCGGCGCCGATCTGGGCCCGGATCGAATTGGCCCGGATGGTGTTGGACTTGGCCATCACCTCGGCCTCCTTGAAGGTCTTCAAAGCGTCGTAATGCTCCTTGGCCTTGACCTGATCCAGCCCCTTCTGGTAGAGCCGGGAGGCCTCGGTATCGTCCGCGACGAGGAGCGATCCTCCCAGCATCAGCAGGAGCCCCCAGATGATTTTCGTCTTTTCGAGCATAAGTTCCCTCTTCTGCGGTGTCACATGATCTTGAGCGCAGGCAGATCCTGCACGTCGATGAAGCCCTGTACCGTATTTTCCCCATCCACGACGACCAGGTCGTCGATGTGCCTCTTTTCCAGAACCTTCAGCACCTCGGCCGCCAGCATTTCGCGGGGAACCGCCACCGGGTGCGGCGTCATCACGTCGGAAACGGTCTTCCTGAGGATCTCAGGATCCTTCTCGGCCCACCGCCGGAAGTCCCCGTCGGTGAAGATCCCCAGCAGTTTCCGCTGCTCGTCGACGATGATGGCGGAGCCGCAACGGGCATGTCCCATCTGGTAGATGGTTTCCCGGACGGTGCGGTTGGGTGAAACCAGCGCGGTGTGTTCCAGACTCCGCATGATGTCGCCGGCGGTCATGGTCACCAGCCGGCCGATGGCTCCGCCCGGATGGCGGCGGCCGTAATCGGAGCGGGTGAACCCCCGCTGTTCCAGCAGCACCAGCGCCAGCGCATCCCCCAGAGCCAGCAGGGCCGTGGTGGTGGTGGTGGGAGCCAGATTGAAGGGGCAGGCCTCACGGGGGACCCGCATTTCATAGACGAAATCGCAGACGGATCCCAGCGCGGACTTGGCGTTGCCCGTTATGCCGATGATGTCCACCCCCAGCCGTTTCGCAGGGGGCAGGACCACCAGCAGTTCCTCGGTCTCGCCGCTGTATGAAATGGCCAGCATCAGGTCGTTTTCCTGGATCAGCCCCAGGTCGCCGTGGCGGGCCTCCACGGGGTGCATGAAAACCGACGGAGTCCCCACGCTGGAGAGCGTGGCGGCGATCTTCCGGCCGATGTGGCCGGATTTGCCCACGCCGGTGACGATCAGTTTGCCGCCGGCGTCGATGGCGGCGGAACAGCGTTCGACCAGCTTGACGAACCGGTCGTCCAGGTGGTCCCGGAGCGAGGTCAACCCTTCGATCTCGATGTCGAAGACCTCGCGTGCCCGTTCGAGAACAGCATCTTTCATCGCAGCATACCTCACATACGGCAGGCCCGGATCTCGGTAATGAAGATCCCCCGGCCGCCGATGGCATAAAGTTCATCCATGATGTCGTTGACCTTTTCCTTGCGGATCATGGCCTTGACCGCCACCCAGTCGGGGTTGGAAAGGGGCGCGATGGTGGGAGATTCGATGCCGGGCGTGATCCGGCAGGCGGCCTCGAGGGCCTCCCGTTTGATGTCGTACTCCACCATGACGTAAGAGGCGGCCACGATGACCCCCTTCATGCGGGCCATGAGCTTGCGCGCGGCGGGGCTTTCCCCGGCCCCGGTCTTCCCCCCGATGAGGATCGCCTCGCTGTGAAGCAGGGGTTCCCCAACGACGGCCAGCCCCGCCTCTTTCAACGTGGAGCCCGACTCCACCACGTCGGCGATGGCATCGGCGATGCCCAGTTTCACCGACAGTTCCACGGCGCCGTCGAGGCGCAACACGGGGCAGGAAAGGTTCAATTCGGCCAGTTTTTCCCGGAGCAGACCGGGATAGGAGCAGGCGATGCGCATCTTGTCCAGCTGGCGGGGAGAGGAAAGTCCCAGCTCCTTCGGCGCGGCGAAGCAGAAACGGGAACGGCCGAAGTCCAGCGGCATGAGTTCGGTCACGGCGGCCCCGCTGTCGGCGGCGAGATCCCTTCCGGTGATCCCCAGGTCGATGATCCCGCCCCCCACGTAGATGGCCACGTCGCGGGGACGCAGAAAGAGGAATTCCGTATCGTTGGCCGGATCGCACACGGTCAGTTCGCGCCCGGTGCGCCGGCACCGGAACCCGGACTCGGTCAGGAGCCGCACGGCCCCTTCCGAAAGAGCGCCTTTATTGGGAACGGCGATTTTGAGCATCTCAAGAAAAAATCCTTATGTTTCTTAAAGATAACGGTAGATGTCCTCGAGGTCGATCCCCCGGTCGATCATCATGACCTGAAGGTGGTAGAGCAGCTGGGAGATTTCCTCGGCGGTGCGTTCCTTCCCTTCGTATTCCGAAGCGATCCACACCTCGCCGGCCTCTTCGATGATCTTCTTCCCGATGAAATGGGTGCCGCGGGCGAGCTCCTTCACCGTCCCGGATTCCGGGTCGGCCGCGGCGGCCTTGGCCTTGAGTTCGGCAAAAAGTTCTTCGAAACGCTTCATAAACGGACCTTTCCATTTCCTGACGACGAGATATACTTCGGCAACATATATAATATAGCGCGGAAAGTGGAAAATTTCAACCGGCGCATCAAAGATCCAGCACCATGCCGTCGAATCCCGTTTCCACGCCATGCGGTTCGAGCCAGCGGCAAAGATCCTCGTGGCTCATGCCGGGATTGTGGGAAAAGTGATTGGCCACCAGACGGACCTTTTCGGAGAGGCTCCCCATCTTCCGCAGCTCCTCGAAGACCGCGAGGAAACTTTCGCCCCCCAGGTGGCCTCTCCGGTGGTCGATGTTCTGATAGCAGCAGTCGAGAATCACCGCGTCGAAACGGAATTTCCGGAGGAGATCCCACGTTTCCCCCGGAAACCAGCCCGTGTCGTTGGCGATGAAGCAGGACCACTCCGGAGTCCGGAAAGCGTAAAGCAGCGCGTCGGGGGTCCCGTGCTCGGCTCTCAGCGCGGTCAGCTCCACCCCGTCGGCCAGGATCAGCCGGCTCCCGTGGGCGACCCGTGCGAGGGTGAGTTTGGACTTTTCGGCGTCGATCTCCTTCTCGAGCCGGTCGATGAGGGGGGCGTCGCCGATGATCCGCAGCAGGGAATCTTCCGGGACTCTCGACATGCCGCGGCGGCGGTTTTCCAGCTCGCCGGGATTGAAGTGGTCCCGGTGGCTGTGGGTGAAGATCAGATCGGTGAGCAGGTCCAAGCGCAGCCCGAACTTGACCATGTGATAAAAGGTGTCCGGCCCGAAATCGACCCGGATCTTTTCCCCCAGCTGATAGGCGGTGCGGGAACGGACGTCCTTGCCTCCCTCTTTCAGGGCTTTGAGGCAGAGGGGACAGGTGCAGAAAAGGCCGGGGACCGCCTCGGCGGCGGCGCTGCCGCAGATGAGAAGTTTCATTGTCAATACTCCCAAAGTTTGCAGCTGTGCGGTGCGAGGACCGCACAGCCGGTACATTTTTCGGTCTTGCCCGTCCAGAAATCCCGGAGCTCGGCATCGCCGCAGAGGGCGGCGACGGGGCCCGCGGGGATCTCACGCTCCTCGTCTTCCCAGTTGACGACGAGAAGCCGCCCGCCGCGCTTCAGGCGCTGGCTCCAGTAGACGGGCAGGACGTGTTCGAAGAGATCGAGAGGCCGCCCGCCGAAGCCCGATTCGGCGGAAACGACCTTCCTCGCGAGTTCCAGTCCCGCTTCGTTGAGGCGGCTCATCTTGTCCGAAAGATTGACGGCGCCCCCCGCGATGATGACCAGCGACAGCAGGACCTTCTGCTCATCCAGCGTGGTGCCGGCCAGATCGAAGGCGCAGGCCGGATTGAAGGCGCTTGCGGGAGGGCAGTAGACGTATGAGGGCTTCAGCCGCCGGAGGTCGGGATCCTCCGACGTCTCCACGCCCCGGCAGAGGGAAAAGTCGGGGTCGTTGAGCCAGAGGCGCTTGTTGGCCCAGAACATCCCCGCCACGGAGACCGTGTTCGTCTTGATGCTCCGCCAGTGGGAGTGGATGTCGCCCCCCACCCGGACCGCGTCGACGAAGGAGTTGCCGCTGCCGAAGGGGTAGTTGCACCCCAGAATCTCCGCCCGGCCCGCCACGCCTTTGCAGATGCTTTCCATCAGGAGCCGCAGGATCCGGCACCGGGGGACGCTCCGGTCATGGAACTGCCCGGCCGCCAAGGTGAATGCGAGAAAATCCAGTTTGAAATAGCCGTAGCCCATACCGGCGCAGCGGTCGAAAAGCTCTTCCAGAAACTTCCGCGACTTCGGCACGGTGGGGTCCAGCAGAAAACCGTACCGCTCCATGCAGCGGAAGCCCAGACAGGGCTGTCCCCCTTCGGAAAGTGCCAGCATGTCGGAATCCCACTGGGCGATGCGGCAGTGAGGCTCCACGATGGAAGGGGCGAGCCAGAGCCCCGGCTTGAAACCGAGTTTCCGGAGCCGGTCGGCCAGCTTCTTCATGCCGCCGGGGAAGAGGGGATTGGCCTCCCACTCCCCGTAGCAGTACTGCCAGCCGTCGTCCACGATGATCCTTTTCACGTGCTTCCTCAGGACCGGGTCGGCGGCGATGAACTCCGCGTTTTCGATGACCTCATCTTCGGTGACGGTCCAGCGGTAGTAGTCCCAGGAGTTCCAGCCGCACTCGGGCCGGACGGAAAAATCCCGTTTCACTTCGGCATTGGCCTCGCCGTAGGCTTCGAGGAGTTCGATGCCGTCGCCCCGCCGGAGCGTGATCTCGTCGAAACCCACCTGCCCGGAAACGTCGTTGTGGCGAAACTCGAAGTCGCACCGGAGATCCAGAAGCAGTTTCCCCGTCCCCTGCCCCCGGAAGAAGTTGTCCAGCTGCTGGTTCAAAGGTGTCGTCAGGAGCACGGTCTCCCCCTTCCTCGTCAGTGCGGCGAAATGGCGCCCGGCAAAGGCGGGTTCCGCCTCCACGGGGAAGACCGCCGCCTGACACCGCCCCATCTTTTCGCCGCAGAAGAGGGTGTGATCCACGGCGACCGCCGGAAAGACCAGCGGCGAAAAAGTCAGCTTTTCGGGGAGCTTGCCGCGAAGGTCCGCCCAGGAACGGAACCGGATTCCGCCGGCAAATTTTTCGAACTCCAGAAAAAAGACCCCGCGCTCGTCGCGGGCGCAGAAGCGGGTCTCGCGCTGTTGCTCCCAGTCGAGGCGGCGGCGGCCCGTTTCGTCCTCGATCTCGGAAACGACGCCATCCAATCCCAGCCAGCCGATCTTCAGTCCGGCAAACGGACTTTCTTCCATTTTCCAACCCTCCACCTTACACGTCCCCACGATTCTCTTCCTCCCCAGGGCGAGGAGGCCGAAATGATCCATCAGGGCGTCGAAACGCGCCAGCGGGCCGGGGCCGAATTTCGCCATGGACCGCCGGACCTGTTCGAAAGTTTTTTCCTCCATATCTCCCGACTTGGAAAAGAACTTGTCTGCCAGGCAGATCAGTTTTTCCTCGGGAGTTTCCGGCAGAAAATCCTGCGCCGGGAGAGGCAGATGCTGCTGCTCGATCTCCTGCGCCGTAAGTCCGCTCCCCGTGTGCCGTTCGCAGATCCGGGCCAAAGGCTCCAGATCCCGGCCGTGGACTTTGCCGTACGCCCGGAGCATTTCGGCACCGGCCAGACCGTGGCGCATATAAGGCTGATCCCCGTGACAGCAGATCCCCGGAGCGTCGCAGCGCCGGATCCCCACGTCGTGGAGGATGGCCCCCATCTCGAGCACCATATAGTCCAGCGGAACGTCGGTTTCGTTGGCGAGCGCCGAAGCCTTGCGGAAAACCTGGATGCTGTGTCTCAGAAGTTTTCGCCGCAGCGCATCGTCTTCGGGATAGAAGAAATCGAAGATCTCCGCCGCTTCCGGGAAGAACTCCTCGAAATTCATTTCCAGTTCCGGTTCCGATCTTCTTGCCATGGCTCCCGCTCCTTCAGGCCAGTTTTTCCCCGGTGGTCCCGGCGGAAAAACCCGCATGCAGGACCCCTTTCTGCCGCCTCAGCTCATCGGCCAGACGCTTGATCCCCTCGCCCCGGCCCCGGATCATGATCATTTCGGCGCAGATCTCGTGGGTCAGGTGAACGTGGGTGGCGGCGAGGATATGTTCGGAACAGTCGTGCTGGATCTCCACCAGCTTCTCGGTGATGCCGTGCTGGTGGTGGTTGTAGATCAAGGTGATGGTCCCGAGGACCTCGGCCCCGGACTCCCACTCCTCTTTCGCCAGCTGTTCCCGGATCAGGTCCCGGACGAATTCGGAGCGGTTGCCGTAGCCTCGGGCGCGGACCAGAGTTTCCAGTTTTTCCAGAAGCGGACTTTCCAGCGAAAGGCTCAAACGCATCAGATCAGACATTTCCGGCACCTTCTCCTTCGAAACGGTCATCGAAACTGCCGGAACGGAATCCGGCCAGATCCAGCGTGACCCGGCGGAAGCCGAGTCCGGTCAATTTTTTCACGATAAGCTCCCGGGAATCAAGCAGAGCTTCGAAGGAGCCCGGTTCCGCCTCGATCCGGGCCAGATCCCCGTGGACCCGGAGCCGGAAGGGCGTGTTCGCGGGCAGGAACTCCCGCAGGACCGATTCCCCCGCCCCGGCCCGCTTCAAATTTTCCGGGGTGAGGAGCGTCCCATAGTCGAAGCGGGTGGCCAGACAGGGGGCGGCGGGCTTTTCCGACACGGGGAGCGCCAATTCACGGGCCAGAACCCGGATGTCCTCTTTCGTGAACCCCGCCCGGAGCAAAGGCGAGACCGCCCCCAGTTCCCGCAGGGCTTTCCGCCCCGGCCGGTAACTTTTCAGATCGTCCGCGTGAGAGCCTTCCAGCACGCTCTTCAAGCCCTCTTCTCCGGCCCGGCGGAAGAGGGCGGAAAAAAGGGTCTTCTTGCAGAAGTAACAGCGCAGGGGGTCGTTGTTCCGGACCTCGGGGATCTCCAGCACCTTGCAGCGCAGGATCTCGTGGGGGACGCCGTACCGGGCGGCGAGGGCCGCCGCCGCCGGAGCTTCCTCCTCGCCCAGCAGGTCGGAACAGGCGGTCAAGGCAAGCAGGGGAAACGGCTTTTCGCGCCGGATCCGGCTCAGGACCGCCAGCAGCAGCGTACTGTCCACGCCGCCCGAAAAGGCCAGCTCGATCCCCCCCGGACACAGGGGCCGGAGCACCTCTTCGAGGGCCTGCAGTTTTTCATTCGTCATGGCATGCGGCGGCCGCCGCGGCGGCCTCGTAGACGGTCAGGAAATCGGCTCCGGTCCGGTCGCAGAGGGCTTTCACGCTCTCGTATTCCGGGTAATACTTCACCAGTTCCCCCCATGAACACTTCTTCACCGCGACCGCGCCTTGGGGGAGTTCGACCTCGATGCTTTCCCGCTCCATGCAGCTGCGCGTGAGGGGGCTTTTCCGCAATCCGATGGTGGTGGTATGGCGGAAGATGAGTTCCTCCGTTTTCTCCACCAGCTCTCCGGGGACCATGACCCGCAGCAGCCAGCCGGGGCGGTTCTTCTTCATGAAGCAGGGGATGTAGTGAACGTCCAACGCCCCCGCTTCGAGGAGTTTTTCCATGGCATAGCCCAGCATTTCGCCGGAAGCGTCGTCGATGTTGGCTTCGAGCATCCAAACGCCCGTCTGCGGGGAGTTTTCCTCCTCGATCAGCATGGCCCGGAGGATGTTGGCGTGGGGGAACTCCCGCTTGCCGACGCCGGAGCCCACTCCGACGATCCGGTACTTCGCGGGCAGTTCCCGGCGCGTCCGCAGCGCGGCGGCGATGGCGATGCCCGTGGGGGTGACCATTTCACCCTGAACGCCCGTGGGGCTCAGAGGGATCTGCCATTTCCGGGCGATGTTCGCCACCGCCGGGACCGGCACGGGTATTTCCCCGTGCTGACACCGGACGCGGCCCTGCCCTTCGGAAAGGCCCGTTACGACGCACTCCGTGATGTCCAGATCGTCGATGAGGACGGCGGCGCCGACGATGTCCGCGATGGAGTCGAGAGCCCCGACTTCGTGGAAGTGGACCTGCTCCACGGGGACGCCGTGGGCTTGGCTTTCCGCCTCGGCCACGATGGAAAAGATCTTTTTCGCCAGTTCCGCCGCCCGGGGCGTCATCGCGCCTCTGTCGATGACGGCGCAGACGTCGGCGAAATTCCGGTGTTCGTGGTGATGGTGCTCGTGGTCATGGTGGTGGGCGTCGTCGTGCTCGTGCTCATGATCGTGGTCATGATGATGCTCGTGCTCATGCTCATGATGATGCTCGTGGTCATGCTCATGGTCTTCGAGGAGCACGTCGAAGGAACAACCCTCCAGCCCCTTGGACTTGCGGCGGCCGACGGCCCAGGAAAATCCCGGTACGCCGAGGCTGTGCAAAACGGCGTCGAGTTTTTCCCGGCTGCCGCCCAGGTCCAGCAGAGCGGCGACGGTCATATCCCCGGCGATGCCGGAGGAACCTTCGAGATAGAGGAGCTTTCCCATTTTCAGTTCACTTCTTTCTGTTGAAGAGGCGCAGAATGCGGCAGGCCATGACCCCCGCCCCGAAACCGTTGTCGATGTTGACCACGGACATCCCTTCGGCGCAGGAGTTGAGCATGGCGAGAAGCGGGGCCACGCCGCCGAAGCCGGCCCCGTAGCCCACCGAGGTGGGCACGGCGATCAAAGGCGCGCTGACCAGCCCCGAAAGGACGCTCCCCAGCGCCCCTTCCATCCCGGCCACGGCGATGATCACGTCGGCCTTGCGGATCTCGTCGATCCGGCCCAGGAGCCGGTGGAGCCCCGCCACCCCCACGTCGAAGCAGCGGAGCACGTCGCAGCCGAAGAACTCCGCCGTGCGGCAGGCCTCCTCGGCCACGGGGATGTCGGCGGTGCCGCCGGTGCAGACGGCCACGAGGCCGGAAAGTTTTTCCACCTTTCCCCAGCCTGACGTGAGGATCCGGGAAACGGGGTCGTAGGAGACATCGAGGCCCCGGCCTTGGAGAAAATCGAACTGCTCGGGGGCGCATTTCGTCCCCAGCACGGGAACGTTCCCCTCACGGAAAGCCTCCAGAATGCCCGCCAGCTGTTCGCAGCTCTTCCCCGGACAATAGACGGTCTCGCTGCATCCGGTGCGGGCGCACCGGGTCATATCGAGTTTGGCGTATCCCACATCCCTGACCTGGTCTTTTTCCATGTTCCGCGGGCTCCTGTTTCTCCTCTTAAGATGTCTTCGGACCGGGCCCCGGGAAGCCTCTTCCCATCCCCGACGATCCGGCCATGGGATAATATACCACGGCCCCGGCGAATTTGCAACCCGAAAAGGCCCCTTTGTTTCAGTTCCCCGCTTGAAAAAGTACGAAAAAGATGGTATATTGTACGTATTTGCGGAGGAGATGCCGAGATGAAAGATCTTTTTGAGGAAAAAATGGATCGTTTGCGGGAAAGGGTCATTGCTGAGACCGAGCGCACTGGCGGCGGCGGAAGCAACATGGCCGAACCGCTTTGGTTTCCGCCGGGCCCTGTCAGAATACCAGACGGGCTGCCGCCTGAAGAACTTGCTCGCAGGAAAAAAAACAGCGCAGAGATCGATGAGTACATAGCGCGACTGCGCAAGGCAGAGCAGGAAGCCCGGAAGAAATAACCACCATCTAAAGCGCATTGCACACCGGCGCAAGGTCAGTGTGCTTTTTTACGCCCTTTTTTGCCCCTTTGTCGGACCTGTCGGACTTGTCGGACAGCCCCCCTCCCCCAAAAAAGTACCCGCCCCCCCCGAGAAAGGACCCCGTTTCAGCCGTTCCGGGGGAATTGTTGTTTTTTTCCGTTTCGCGCTTGACTTTCGGGCGATCCTGCATTATCTTTCACAAAGCACACCGCAAATCAACGATGAAAGGCAGACAGACCATGACCAAAATGATGCAGCAGTACAACGAGATCGTCACTTCCGCCATGAGCGACATCATCCGCGACGAAGAGACGCCCATCCTTCAGGCGGCGGAACTCCTTTCGGACAAGGTCCTCGAAGGGCGCCTCGTCAACATCTACGGCGCGGGGGGCCACTCCGCCATCGCCGCCATGGAGATCTTCTGGCGGGCGGGGGGCATCGCCCAGATCAACGCCATGTTTCCCGTGGGCACCAACATCGTTTCCGCCGGGCCCACCACGGCGAAGATCGAAGGCTACGCCCCCTACATCCTCAACTTCTACGACGTCTACAAGGACGACGTGCTGATTCTCGTCAACTTCTACGGCCTCAACATCACCGCCGTGGACGTGGCCATAGAAGCGAAAAAGCGGGGCGTGAAGCTCATCACCGTCAACGCCCACAAGTTCGCGGAGAAGGTGCCCAGGAACTTCATCTGGCGCCACTCCAGCAAACAGAACATCAACGACTTCGCGGACATCGCCATCGACAACCACGTGCCCTACCCCGACGCGGTGCTGGACTGCGAAGGCGTGGAGGAAAAAATCACCCCCACGGCCACGATCCTCACCTGCTTCACGCTGAACTGCCTCATGTCCGAAACGATCCGGCTCATCAAGGCCAAGGGCGGCACGCCGGAAATCTGGGTCAGCAACAACATCCCCGGCTGCGACGAGCACAACAAGCCCATCCACGACAAGTACCGCAGGCGGATCCACCACCTCTATCCCGTCTGGTAAGTCTCCCCTCCCCGAAAGGAAAAGTCATGTCATTCAAGCTGAAGATCTGGGACCACTGCCGCTATGTGACGAACAAGGGAAAGCCCTACGACGAGATGGCCCGCCATCTGGAGACCATGGGAAAAGCGGGGATTTCGAGTTCCATCATCTACATGCCCGAGGTGATCTCACTCGACGACTACTGCCGCGCCGCGAAGGAGGCGGGGCTCGCCGTGGAGGCCCGGATCTTCCCCGCGTGGGGCGTGAAGGATCCGGTCCTGCGGACCCTGCCCCCCGCCGAGTGGGAGGAGATGGAAAAACGCTTCGGCATCAAGCTTGCGGGGACCTGCGGCAACCATCCGCGGAACAGGGCCGGATTTCTGGCCGCGGCGGAAGCGCTGGCCCAGGAATTCGCAGGCCGCATCGAAGCCATCCATTTGGACTTCATCCGCAACGACAACGCGCTCCTGCTCGCGGACTACCCCTGTCAGTGCGACGCCTGTCAGGCTTTGTACCGCCGCTACTTCGGCTGCGCCGTCCTCTCGAAGGAGATGCTCCGGGATCCGGCGGTCCAGTACAAGCTCCTCGCGCTCCGGAACGAAAACGTGAGAAAAACCGTGGTCGCCATGCGGGCTCTCGCCTCGCGGCACCACCTCAAACTCACCATTGCGGCCCGGGCCAACTACGTGAATTCTCCTGACATCATTTCTCCCCCCGTCTGGGGCCTCGGCCCCGCGGTCCTCGAGGGGCAGGACTGGGTCGAGTGGGCGGAAGCGGGGCTCGTCGACGGGATCTGCCCCATGAACTACCACACCGACTTCGCCCTCTTCGATAGCGTCCTCGCAGACCATCTCCGGCTCATGGGCAACCGGAAAGAACTGCTCTTTTCCGGGATCGGCATCGTAAGTTCCATGGGAGAAACCACGCCCGAAGGCGCGGCCCGGCGGCTGGAACTGGTCCGGAATGCAGGACTTCCCGGAGCGGTCTTCTTCAACAAGACCAACGTTTACGCAAAAGAGTTCCTTGAAGTGTTCCGTCGCTTCGCCGGGTAACAGTCTTCAATCGACGGGCAGAGCTTTGGGGTTCGTGCGGCGGATTTTATCCACCTCCTGCCACCTGCGCTCGTAAAACTCCCGCGGCTGGATCAGCTCCGGGGAGGGAATCTCGAAGCCGCTGAACCGGATGAACTCGTACAGCTTTTCCTGCGTGGGGAAATAAAAGACTTTACCGGAAGCGCAGACCAGACAGCCGAAAGGCTCCTTCGCGCTCTTCTGTTGGAAGGCGATGAAGGTCTCGCCCCAGGCGATGCCGGTGACGTTCCCCGTCATCTTCTCCCACTCACGGGGCCGCAGGCGTTTGGAAAAGGACTGCTCCGGATCGTATTTGCCGATGTAAGCCCCGGAATCGGTCAATATCATCTGCCACGGCATCTTGAAGGGGACCCGCGGCCCATAGGAAATTTTCTTCTGGACGTAGAAGCCCCGGGCGGGATCCCAACCGGCCTTATTGGCGACTTTCCAGCGTTCGTCGCAAAGGGTCTTCAGATCCTTCCAGCCGGAAAAGGGGAGCTTCTTTATTTCGAGGAACAGCCGCAATTCGTCCCCCGCCTCGAATTTCCTCAGCTTTTCGGTCGCTATGTGGAACGCGTAAAATCTGTTCTTCTTATCTTTGAACAGCCAGTAGTTTTCCGCATCGCAAAAGGCGGTGATGTCATCGAGGAAAGGGGTCGTTTTCGCCCCACCAACCAAAGACACCGGGTCATACTTCTCAAAGTCCCCCCAATCAAAGGTGTCGATTATGTGTATCTGCCATGGAAAAACCAGGGGGATCCGCCACCAGTCCCGGAATCCGGGATACCAGAAGAACCCCTCGCCGGGGCGCTTCGGCGCATCGTCGCACCCCGGCAGAAAGACCAGCGCAACGCCGACAAGGCAAAGCAAAGCCAAGAGTCTACTTTTTCCATTCCATGCGGATCTCATAATACTGCTCCCAATCTCCTCCGAAACTCGGCAACTTATCCAATATATTACTCATTCCCGGAATTTTCAATGTGGCGATTGAAAAAAAGGGCCCGGTGCGCTACATTAGAAGAAAACACGTTCAAGCCGACAAAAGAGGAGATTTTTCCATGCCGATACCGAAAATCACCGCTCCCGTCATCGTCGCCGACCTGCCCGCCGATGCCGGGCGGAACATGATGCAGATGCCCGACGGCGAGCTCTGGATCTACGGTCACCATATCACCCGGACGGGAGTTTCCCCCGAGGAAGCGGTCCCGGTCGTCATGAAGAGCCGGGACGGCGGCACAAGCTGGGTCACCGAAGAGATCACGGTCCCCTGCCCCGGCGCCATGTCGCGGAGCCCCTGGAGCGGGCGTTACCTCACGATCATCCGGGCGACGGGGAGTTCTCCTCAAGCTCTCGCGGGCGAACGGAGCACCTTGAGCGAAACGCTGACCGAGCCGGGGAATTACGTCTGTTCCGGTGCGACGCCCGAAGGGCCTTTCGAGGTACGGGACCTGGGCTTCGCCGATCTGCAGATCCAGCGTCTGCCCCTCGCGCTGAAAAGCCGCCGCCGCTGGCTCGTCCCCTATCAGGCGCGGGAAACAGGCAAACCCGACTATTACTGGGGCGTGCTCCTTTCCGATGACGACGGGGAAACATGGCGCAAGATCCGCTGCACCGCTCCGCCCGTGCCGGGGGTGCTCCCCGGCCACGGCGGTCTGCGCTGGATCCACTGCGGCCTCGAACCCATCGTCGCCGAAGACGCGGAAGGGCGGCTCCTCGCCCTGCTGCGGACGGCCCACGACTGCCATTACGAAAGCTTTTCCGATGACGACGGCGAAAGTTGGAGCGAGCCGGAGCCCTCCCGTTTTTACGCCGACGCCACCATGCCGGGGCTCTACGCCCTTTCCGGCGGAAGGCTCCTCGCCGTGTGGAACAACACCGTGCCGCTCCGCGAGGTCGACCACCGCACCCAGCAAGGGGGAAACAATCCCGACGTCCTGAACGGCTGGTGGGAGGATGTCTTCACCAACCGGGACGCGCTCCACGCGGCGATCTCGTGCGACGGCGGGAAAACCTGGAGCGGTTTCCGGGAACTCCTGCTGAATCCCGAGCGCAACGCGGGGGATTTCCGCTCCGTGATGGTCCCCTTCGACACACGGGACAAGAGCGTCCACCAGAATCAGGCCGTGGAACTCGCCGACGGGCGGATCCTCGTCTGCGCGGGGCAGAATTTCCGCAGCCGCAAGGCCCTTGTCTTCGATCCGAAATGGCTTGAGGAGCCGACCCGGCACGAGGATTTTTCGACCGGTTACGGAGCGCTCTCGGTCCATCAATTTTTGAGGAGCCCGGCAGGGGGCTTCCGGGGCATTTCCGGGCACTGTTCCTACAACCGCCGGGCGGGGGCGGCGCTGGTCCCGCACCCCGACCGGGATGACCGGGAAGTACTCCTCATCGGGCGTCATCCGGACGACCGGCTGGTTTCCGACCTGGAAGGCGTCGCGTGGAACTTCACCGCCGCGAAGAAGGGAAAAATCCGCATCCGCCTGCGGGAAAACCGGGGAGCAGGCGGGGTCCGGCTGATGCTGACCGACCGCTGGGTCAACCCCTCCGACCCCGATGCGGCGGATTTCGCGGTCTTCGCAACGGAATTGCTGCCCCGCGGCGTCTTCGCCGAAGCGGAAAAAACGCTGGAACTCGATTCATGGCACGATGTCGAGATTGCGTGGGACCTGCCGAAATCTTGCGCCGAACTGCGGCTCGACGGCGAAAAGATCGCGGAACTCCCCCGAAAACTCGTCACCACCAACGCGCTGAGCTACCTGCACATCCAGACGCTGGCCGCCGGAGCGGACCCCTTCGGGGTGATGTTCGAGTCCTTCGACTTCGCCGGAGTCGACGTTTCCCCCTGCTGACGCCACCCTGCTTACCCGAGTTTCGCCCGCAGGATGTCCAAGATCCTCCGGCCGCGGTTCCTTATGATCCGCTCCGCGTTGTCGAGATAGATCGCCGCATCGCGGAAATAGGTCTCCTTGTCCCCTGGATTTTTCCAGTGGTAATTCATCGGGAAAACGGTCTTCGGGTTGTACTCCCGATCGCAGTAGTCCTCCAGAAGCAGCCCCCGCACCAAGGCGGGAAAGCCTTCCCGGCCTTCGAATCGGGCGAAGCAGAAGGCATTGGCTTTCACCAGCTCCGCCAGCAGGGGATCTTTTTCCTCTCCGCCGCACAGCACCTTCCGCAGCTGGATGAGAAAGTGGTCGAAGAAGTCCCGCCACTCGTTCGTTCCCCGGTGCATGTTCAGGGTCGTCCCCCGCACGTAGAGATTGGGCAGGACGACGAAGTTGCCGACGGTGCCGCAATAGGCGTTCCCGAATTCGCGGACGCGTTCCCGCAAACCTTCCGCAGGGCCATACTTTTCGAGCCCCGCGAAAAAGCCGGGGCGATCGGGGATTTCCCGCCCGAACATGGTGTGGAAGGAATTCATGGTGTCGCCGCGGTATTTTTCCCCGTCGCCGAGGGCCGCCATGGAAAGCCCCGGCAGAAGCTCCTCCCACAAAATGACGCAGATCGCCCGCACGATCTCCGTGTCGTCGCCGTCGAAGCGGCGGCCGGGACAGCCGAAATCTTCCGACTCCCGCAGCGTCTTGAAGTCGAAGGTGAGGAGTTCGTCGAGTTTCCCGTTCAGTTTCTCTTGAATGAACGCCCGGAGGATCTGTTTTGCTTTTCCGTCCATATTTTACCTCTCTGTTTGTTTATTTCCGGTCATTGTTCACCGAAGTTGCGAAAAGTTCCGCCAAAGCGGTATTTTCCGCCAGCTCCCGGGGCGTTTTTCCGCAGCGGCGGCAGCGGATGTCAGGGTCCGCGCCGTGCACAAGAAGAAGTTCGACACACGCTTTCGAGCCCGAAAGGACGGCGGCCGCCAGGGGAAGCATCTGCGGAAATCCCGGCGGCATGGAATACACCATGTTCTCATTCAGGGGCGGAGCCTTCTTTTCCGCGAAGTGCGCCCGCAGGACTCCGGCGTCCCCATGGGTGCATGCGGCGATGAAATTCAGCCCGCACGCGGTGTACTTTTTCATCAGTTCCAGATCGTGTTCGTGTCGCGTCATTTTTCCGTCTCCCGCATTTGTTTTCACCGTCTATTATACAACGGCACCCATGACAATTGTTGTCAGACGTGGAGAAAAATGAAAAATTTTTTCCGAAACAGGTTCAGGGAAGAAATGAAGCTTTCCTTCGATTCCGGTTTTTACTTGCAAAATGGAAACAACGGTGGTATCTTTTGCTCGTGCAGATGGCGAAGTAATTTTTTGCAGAAAGGAGAAACAGATCATGCTCGATGAAGTGGGACCGACAGGAAAAGCAAATGAGGGGAGTTCCCGCGATGCCGCCCGGCGCGACGCCCTCCGCGGCTGTCTGCTGGGCGGAGCCGTCGGCGACGCCCTCGGCGCTCCGGTGGAGTTCATGAGCGAGAAGGAAATCCGGCGGCAATACGGGAAAAACGGCGTGACGGGTTTCGTGGAATTCCCCGACGGGACGGGCTCCATCACCGACGACACCCAGATGACGCTCTTCACGGCGGAAGGGATCCTCCGGGCACACGCCCGTAAGAAAGAAAAGGGGGCCTGCGACTTCGTCGCCGTCATGCGCAACGCCTACCGGCGCTGGCTCAAGACGCAAGGCGGCCGAGTCCCCGAAACAACGCCCGATGAGATGCTGGATTCCGGCCGGCTGATCCGCGAGCGGCAGCTCTTCGCGTGGCGGGCGCCGGGCAACACCTGCATCAGCGCATTGGAGATCCCCGCGGAACTGGAAAAGGCTCCCAACAAGAGCAAGGGCTGCGGGACCGTGATGCGCATGGCTCCGGCGGGACTTTTCTTCGCCCCGGAAGAGGCGTACGACTACGGATGCCGTTTTTCGGCCCTGACCCACGGACATCCGACGGGCATCACCGCGGGCGGAGCCTTCGCCATGCTGATCGCCGAACTGCTGACGGAAAAACCGCTGGAGGAGGCGCTGGAACTCGTGCTCCAATTCCTCGACGGGAAACCCGATGCCGCGGAAACGGCGGCGGCACTGCGCAAGGCCCGTGAGGCTGAAAACGTTTCCGAACTCGGCGAAGGCTGGATCGCCGAGGAGGCGCTGGCCATCGGGGTCCACTGCGCCCTGAAGCACCAGCGGGAATTTCGCGAGGGTATTCTGGAAGCGGTGAACATCGACGGCGACAGCGACTCCACGGGGGCGATCGCCGGAAATATCTTGGGCGTCCTAAACGGCGAATCGGCGATCCCGGCCGAGTGGCGCTCCCGCCTCCGGGAGAAGGAGATCGTCGCGCAAATGGCGGACGACCTCTGGAAACGCTTCGAAGCGGACGCAAACGGCCGCGCCACGCCGAACTGGCGGGGCAAATATCCCGAAGCTTGACACCCGCCGCCCGTGGTGCTATATTAAGTCCCGTCAACCCGTATGGAAAGGACACGAAAAATGGAAAATATCCTGCACAAAGTCATCCCCCTCTGGAAGGAAGTAAAACCCTTTGCCCGCGAAGATGACGCCCTTCTGCATGAACACCTGAAGGAGGAGTCCCCGGACGACAACATGCGTTACACCGACGTGACCGAGCCCACCATCACCTGCTTCCCCGCCGCCTGGAAGGGGCCTCATCCCGCCGTCCTCGTCTGCCCCGGCGGCGCTTATCGGGCTCTCGCCTGGAGCCATGAGGGGCTCGATTACTGTTCCTTCCTGAATCAGAACGGCTTCACCGCGTTCCTCCTCAAGTACCGCTGTCCGGACCGGCGGGAGGCCGCCCGCGCCGACGCCGCCCGCGCCATGAGGATCATCCGCGCCCGCGCAGCTGAATTCAATATCGACCCGGAAAAAGTCGGCATGATCGGAAGTTCGGCGGGGGCGCACCTGTGCGCCGTCACCGCCGCGCCCGCGGAGCCCCTGCCCTACGAGCCGCAGGACGAGATCGACACCTTTTCATACCGCCCGAACTTCACGGCGCTGATCTATCCGGCCTACCTATTTTCCGACAAGGAGACCCTGACGCCCGCGCCGGAGTTCAAGTTCGGGCCGGAAACGCCGCCCGCTTTCATCGTTCAGGCCGAAGACGACGCCGTTCAGGTGGAAAACGCCCTCACCTGGTTCCTCGCTCTGCGCCGGGCGCAAGTTCCCTGCGAAATGCACATCTGGCCCGAGGGCGGCCACGGCTACGGGATCGCCCGCACGGGCAAGGCCGTGGCCGACTGGCACATCCCCGGTGCCAAGTGGTTCCGCCGTCAGGCCGGGATCCTGTAGGCTGCGGCGGTCAAGCCGCCCCCCTGTCCGACTTGTCCGACCTGTCCGACTTGTCCGACCCGTTTTCATACGTGGAACTCCTTTCGGTACTGAAGGGGAGAGATGTAATATTTCTGCCGGAAGAGGCGGGAAAAGTAAAACACGTTCTCCCAGCCGGATAAAGCCGCGATTTCCTTGACGGGGGCCGGGGTGGATTTGAGCAATTCAGCCGCCTTGCTCAGGCGCATCTGGAGCAGGAACTGCTGGGGCGGGAGCTCCGTGATCTCCTTGAAGATGCGGCGGAAATGGGTCAACGTCACGTGGCACTTCCGCGCTTCGGCTTCGAAATCCCACGCCCGTTCCGGGGCGGCGGCGATCCGCCGCGTAAGCGTCTTCAACTGCTCCGCCTGATGGGGGAGGTGCTGTCGCTTCTCCTTCTTCGCCTCATGCATTTCGAGCAGCAGCTCCTCGAAGAGCAGGACCGCCCGGGGCTCCACGGGGCCCGGCTTGCGGGCGAGCGTCATGATCTCCTGCATGGTGCGCAGAAATCGTTCCGGATGCCCGACCCGGACCAGCGGGGAGGAAAGGTCGAACTCCCACAATCCGCCGTCGATATAACGCTCCACTCGCGGACCGCAGGTGCAGATATAGTTGTGATGCCTCGTCCGCCCCTCGGGGGGACCGTATTCGAACCAATGGCCGGGGGAGGTCAGAAAGGCGCAGGGGCCGTCGAATTCGAAGAGCGTCCCGCGGTCGATCCGCAGCCGGAGGGGGCCCCGGTAATTGAACTGGATGCTGTAATAGCGCGGTTCGTTCCGCACCACGGAAGCGTATTCCGGCTCCGAACCGAACATGCTGAAGGTCAGACCGTCGAAAAAGTCCATGATTTCGCACCGAAGTGTTCGTTTTGTGTATATTCCGGTTTGTTTTATCCATTTACAAACGGAACATGTTGATGTATATTTGCTCTTGACTACGCAATAATATATCCTTATTCTGCAAAAATACAAGGAATGCGAAATGAAAAAATTGAAGATCGGTTACCTGGCCCTCTCGAAACTGAGCTGGAAGACGCCGCGCATCGAAGCTCTCGCAAAAGACACGGCGGCGGGACTTGCGAAACTCGAGGGGTGCGAGCTCGTCGCCCCCGACGGGCTTATCACCAGTGAAAAAGAAGCCCGGTCCGGGGCGGAAATGCTCGCTTCAGCGGGGATCGACCTGCTCGTCATGCACTTCGTCACCTTCCCGGCGGGGGCGCTGATTCCCGTGATCGCGGAACGGATCCAAGCCCCCATCGTCCTGCTGGCCAACCCGGAAGGCCCCTGTGCCGGGAAAATGTGGGAGCAGAACTCCTTCTGCGGCGCCAATCTGGGGGCCTTCGTCATGCGGCGTCTGGGCAAACGGTACGGCTATCTGAAGGTGACGCCTTCGGAAACGCCTGCCGCCCTGAAGAAATTTCTCGCGGCGGCAAGGGGCATCACGGCCATGAAGAACTGCCGCATCGGGCTGGTGGGCGGCCGGGTGCCGGGCTTCTACACCTCCAACTTCGACGAGATGAAGACGAGGGCGAAACTCGGCACGGCGGTGGAGGTGGCCGATCTGGTCGAAGTGGTGGATACGGCCGAAAAACTCACCCCCGCCCAATTGGCCGAAGCCCGCGCGGTGGTCAAGCGTTCCTCCAGCAAGGTCAACAATGTCCCCGAGCATGAACTCGAGCTTGCGGCCAAGATGTTCGGAGCCTTCAAGGTCCTCACCGCGAAGTACGATCTGGAAGCTCTCGCCATCCGCTGCTGGCCGGAGTTTTCCGACATCTTCGGGATCGCTCCCTGCGCGGTGATCGGGATGCTGAACGACGCCGGGATCCCCGCCAGCTGCGAAGGCGACGTCCCCGGCGCGATCACCATGGTGCTGCTGAAAGCGCTGGCGGGCGGCGGGATCCCCCTCTTCGTGGATCTGATCTCCTACGACGAAAAGGCCAACACGGGCGTCATCTGGCACTGCGGCGCGGCCCCCGTTTCCCTCTGCCGCAGCTTCGAGGAAACGGAATACCGGCTCCACTTCCGGGTGGACGGCGGAGACAAAAAAGGCGTCACGAACGATTTTTCCCTCAAGCCCGGCCCGGTCACGCTGGCCAAGCTCGACCAGGACGCGGACGGACACTTCCGGATGCTGATCGCGAAGGGGGAAGCCGTCGACACCGAGCCCTTCATCCGGGGCAATTCGCTGACGATCCGCTTCGATCCTCCGGTCAAAGATCTGATCGACACGATCATGCTCAAAGGCTTCGAACACCACTACACGGTCATCCACGCGGACGTGAAGGAGGAACTGCTGCAATACTGCGCGTGGATGGACATCGAACCCGTCATGCCGGAGGTGAAATAATGAAAAAATGTCTGAATGTCGGCGTCGTGGGGCTGGGCCGGATCGCCCGCAATCACCTGGGCGATCTCGCCTCGTTTCCGGAACTCTTCAAGATCGTCGCGGGGGCGGACCATGATCCCGAGCGGCTGAACGCGCTCTGCCCGAAGGAGCTTGAAAACGCGGCCAAATACGCCTCACTGGAAGAGATGCTGAAGCATCCGGGACTTGACATGGTGACCATCGCCACCCGTCATCCGGACCACGTGCCCATGGCGCTCAAAATCCTCGAGGCGGGCAAGATCGCCGTGGTGGAAAAGCCCACCGCGACAAGCACGGCGGAGTTCGACACCATGCTGGCCGCAGCCGCCCGGCATCCGCACAAACTTTTCCTGCGCCACAACCGCCGTTTCGAACCGGCCTTCGTCAAGGTCCGGGAACTTATCGGCTCCGGCCTCATCGGCGAAGTGCAGTACATCAAACTCTACCGGAGCGTGGGCTGCTGCCGCCGCAACGACTGGATGACCATGCCGGAGTTTTACGGCGGGCTGCTTACCAACTGGGGCCCGCATCTGATCGATCAGGCGCTGCAGCTGCTGGAGTCGCCCGTAAAAGACCTCTGGGCTGACATCCGCCGCGTCATTTCCATCGGGAGCGGGGACGACCATTTCAAAATCATTCTCAAGGCCGGGAACGGCCGTCTGGCCGACATCGAAGTCTCCGGCGCCAACGCCCTGCCCGGAAGGGAGATGGAACTCATCGGCTCCCGGGGCACGATCGTCTTCGAAAACGGCAAGCTCAGCGCCCGTTATCTGGATCCGTGCGTGAAGCTGAAGAAGTTGAAGCCGCATCCGGAAAATCCGCCGCTGCGTTACGGCAATTTCGACGAACAGCTCTACTTCGTCAATTCCGAATTCGAACTGCCGAAAATCGATCCTTCCGTGCTGTGGAAACACCTGTACGACGAAGCGGTCAACGGCATCCCCTCCCCCCTGAAACTCGAAGAGGGCCGGGAGGTGGTCCGGATCACCGAGGAAGCCTTCAAGTTCTGCGGCCTCGACCCCGCCGCGCTCATCCGCAGATAGAAAGACTCCGGAGGTTTTCAAATGAGCAAGATCCGGGTCACGATCTGGAACGAGTACCGCCACGAGCGGGAAGCGGGGCCGGTAGGGGAGTACATCCGGCAGTTCTACCCTCATGGAATCCACCGTTATCTCGCGGAGCATCTGGCGGCGGAGGATCTTTCCATACGCACGGCGTCGCTGGACGAACCCGACCAGGGACTGGACGACGAACGGCTCCAAAGCACCGACGTTCTCGTCTGGTGGGGCCACTGCGCCCACGAGGAGGTGAAGGAGGAACTGGTGGAAAAGATCCGGCAACGGATCCTTGCGGGCATGGGGCTGATCGTGCTCCACTCGGGCCATTATTCCAGGATCTTCCGCCGGATGATGGGTACGGCCTGCCGTCTGCGCTGGCGGGAAGCCGGGGAAAGGGAGCGGCTCTGGGTGGTCGCCCCCGCCCATCCCATCGCGCAGGGCGTTCCGGAGACCTTCGTCATCCCCAACCACGAAATGTACGGGGAGCCCTTCGACCTCCCGCAGGATGGCAGGATCATCTTCATGTCCTGGTTCGAGGGCGGGAACGTCTTCCGCAGCGGCGTGGCTTTCGAGCGCGACCGGGGCAGGATCTTCTATTTTTCCCCCGGACACGAAACGTTCCCCGTCTATCACGACAAGGTCATTCAGCAAATACTCAAGAACGCGATCCGCTGGGCCGCTCCGGAAAATTACGTGCCCGACCGGATCACGCCCCAGCCGGATCCGCCGGAACCGATCCGCACGGAAAACCCGCTCAAAGGACTGGATACCTCGTTTCTGCACAAGGCGTGAGCCAAGCGCTCTGCATATATTTTTGAGGCGTGCGGTGCAGGGGGAAGCAAACCTCTTTCGCGTTTTTCTTCCCCCTCGCCCCCATCTTTTTCAGGAGGCGCCCCGTCTTCAGGGTGAAATGGCCGCCGACCTTTTTGGCGCGTGAAGGGCTCCGGCCATCGTTTGGCGAGAAGCCTCTTTCGTAGATTACAGCTCCGGCACCGGACAGCCTCCGGCTGATCCGATGCCGTCGTATGCTCTTCGCCACTTCGCCCGCGACCTCCGGTCGCGTCCGCCGCCCGATGCGGCGGCGGTTCGCTTCGTTCGGCTCCTGCGCGCTCGGCGCTAAGCGCCTTCGCCGTGCAGCTCCGACCGAGGTTTGCAGACCTCCCAGCCGGCGGGATCTTTCACCACTGACCAATACGCGCAGCGTGTGACACTCAGCGCCTCGCCCGCAGACCGGCAACCGGCCCGGTGGTATTGCACAGCACCCGCGGCGCCTTCTTGACGGGTTGCATTGTTTTGGTCTGCGGCCCTGCCACTACCGCAAACCTGCGTTTGCGAGCCGCGGCAAATAGAGAGCGGGGTCCCCGGAAAATGCCCAAAAGCCCGCGAAGCGGGGGAGGCACCGCTCTCGGTGCCGACGGGCATTTTTGGGGGAATGCGACAGTTGCCGCGTAGAATCGAGGCCGACGTTCGGCCCGAGGTCACTCTTTGTTCATTGTGTGCTGAAGAACGAAGCGGACGATCTTCAACGGATTGTCCAGGCCGTGAGGGTGGTGCCCCCAGCTGGGGCGGGCGATCACTTCCACCTCGCCGCCGGATTTTTTCCAGCGTTCGGCGAGAAGCAGGCCGTTGCGATCCGCCGGGACCACCGTGTCGGCGAGGCCCAGAATCAGCAGCAACGGGATCCCGGCATCCACGATGGGACGGAAATCGTTCACCGGAGAAAGGGGATTGTTCCTGAGCCCTTCGCAGTCGGTCGCGTAGGCCTTGCAGACGGCGTCGGCATCGCCCCGGCCGGTGAACTCCCGGTAGCAGAGGTCGCACACGGGGGCGTCCGCGTAGATGCAGGCCACCGTTTCGGGGAAGTTCCGCGCATACCGGAACGAATAGAGTCCGCCGAGGCTCATGCCGATCAGAGCGCCCCTTTTGGCAAATCCAAGGGCGCGGAGATAGTCATAAAAGTTCTTCATGATCCCGATGGCCTCTTCATTGGCGTATTTCCCGTACACGTTGATGTAGATCATGTGATACCCCAGCTGGAGCAGCTGGCTCACACCGTTGCGTTCGGGGAAGGCGTCGGGCCACTCGGGAAGCCAGAACCATTTCTTCCCCGGCAGCGGATCCGCCGGTTCGACCACCCAGGCGATATTGCCGTTGAGCATGACCTTGTGCCGGAGGGCGCCGAGCCACTCCTCGCTGGAAACTTCCCCCGGAAGATAAAGAGCTGATTTGAACGCAGACATAAAGACTCCTTTTTCGCAAATAAAACTGTCGCGCGGATAATGTAACACCTCCCGAAGCTTTTTTCAACCCCGGGATCGGGACTGCATCATCCCTTGGGCCGGGCTCTCATCGCCTCCCGGATCATTTTTCGGATCTCGGAATCGGCATCGGCATAATCCAGCGCCGGATGGCCGTCGTCATCCCGGATGAAGGGATCGGCGCCCATTTCCAGCAGATCGCGGACCAGCCCGATGTAATACTTACCGGATTTCGTAGCGATGGCTGCATAGTGCAGAAGCGTTTTGCCGTTCCTTTTTTTGTCCGGATCCAGCTGATAATCCCGGATATGCTCAAAAATCGGAGGATGGGCCAGGCTATACTGTTTATTCTCCAGCATTATCGGGAGCATCCGCCACAGCAGACCTTCCGCACCTCCGGGGAGTTTTTCCGGATCGGCTCCGTGTTCGATCAGCAGATCCCAGCCATTGCTGTCCAGTTCCGGATTCGCCAGCGGTGAGGAACCGTCTTTGCCGACAGCGGCGGCATCGGCTCCCAGTTCCAGACAACACTCGATTTCATCGGTCGTCGGGCAGAAGAACAGGACATTTTTCCCGTCCCGGCCGTTTTTGACGCCGTTTGTCAGCAGACAGCGCAGAAAAGGCTTTGTCTGCGGACTCCCGTAGCCTCCGGGCATCTCGACCGAATCCAAAAATTTCTCCATATCTTCGATGTCGTCCGCCGCATGTTTTTTCAGCAGATAGACGGCGATCCTGAAATTGCCCGCATTCAAGGCGTAAAACAGCGCGGTCTTGCCGGAACTGTCGCGAGCATGAACATCGAAACGGTATTTTTGGACCAGCGCTCTGACGATCCTTACACCCTCGTTCTCATGTCCGGGAGTGTAATAATCGTTTCCGGACATGCGCATCAGCATGTTTTTCTTCAGTTTCCTTGTGACTGCGTGAAGGTCGGCTCCATGCTTCACCAGAAAGTTGAATATGGTAAAATTCGCCGCGCACATGAGGGCAGTCAGTCCGCCTTTTTCCGTGGTCTGATCGATGTCCGCTCCGTGCTCCAGCAGGAATTTTCCCATCGGAGAAAACGTCCTACGGTCATGGTACAGGCTGTACACATGACCGTAGGTGCAGGATGCCCACATCAGCGGAAAGCCATCGATCGGGACAAAAGCCTTTCCAAAATATGGATTGGGCCCGAGCGGTTCGCTGATGGGAATATCGAACTTTTCCAGCAGAAACGATGCCGCCTTGACATCCCAGGCCGACACCGCCGAGAAAAACAGGGCCTTGACCGCGTGGAGCGAAGGTTTCCATCCGGCGGCCAAACAAACCTTTATCGCCTCGAGAGGAACGTGACGTCCGTATGCCCCCTGATCGCAGAGCCCCTTCTCGACCATTTTATTGCTGAAATGATACTCGGCGAGGATGAATCTCAACAGCGGAGGACATTCGGAAAAGGCCTCGACCGTTCCCGTCGTGCGCGCTTTGACTTTGTGTCCGTCCAGCAGGCGGATGAGTTCTTTCTTTTCCTCCAGCGTGAATTTTGCCGTTATCAGATCATGCCATGCGGAACAGACTTTGTTGAGATCTATATCCGAGTAATAAAAATTCAGCTTTTCGGACTCGATGATCTCCTGAGCCACCGGAAAATCGCCGTATTCCATGGCTTTTTTCCACAACGTCTCCAGACTGCCTTTTGTCGCCTGATAAACTTCTTCCGGTATTTTTCCCATGCGTCCCTCGCTCCCTTCCTGTGATTTCGATGCGTTTTCACATAATGGCCGGATCCTGGTACAACTGCCTCATAATATACACGTCCGGGAAGAATTTTGCAACGTAAACTCCGTTGCAAAAGGCGCAACGTGCTTTTTGCTCGCGCCTAAAAACTGCGGACGGCGATCCTTACGGCTTGGCAGATATATGATATTTGAAAAGTTTTTGCCTTTTCCCTTGAAAAGTATAACGCGATACGTTATATTAAGGACAAGGTAATGAAAATCAGGGGAAACGATGATAAAAAGTTTCAAGGACAAAGAGGCGGAAGCGATTTTCAACGGCGAACGCTCCCGAAAATTGCCCGGAGAGATTCAGAATTCAATGGCGCGTCACCTTTTCCTGGAATGAGGGCGCGGAGAATGTCAAAATAGAAGATTATCACTGAACTCTGGAGATTTTGAAATGGCAAATGAGGAAAAATATCTTCCGCCGATCCATCCCGGCGAGATACTTCGAATCGAATTTTTGGATCCGCTGGGCGTTTCCCAAAACAGATTGGCGCGGGAAATCGGCGTCCCGCCGCGCCGAATCAACCAAATCGTGCACGGCAAGAGGTCGATCACGGCGGACACCGCGATCCGTTTGAGCAGATTTTTTGGAACTACTGCTCAATTCTGGCTCAATTTGCAATCCCGTTATGAGCTTGACTGCATAATTTACGCGGAGCGTACCGAAAAAACAGGACGTTTCGACTTCATCAAGAAAATAGCGGCGGTTTTGTAATTTTTCCATTCATCCAAACGGTACGGCAGGGGCGAAAGAGCGCTTCCTGCCTTTCCTGACTCTTCCCCCTTGCCGCCTCCATCCCCCTGTCTGCCGTGGGCAGGGCGTTTTTTCTCCCCTCAAATTTTACTTGACCATTACTTGACCATTCGGCACTTTTTACCCTCAAAAAACAGGAAAAAACAAGGGAAAACAAGGAAATCGGGACAAAAAGAAAGTCAAGGCGTAACACCTTGACTTTCAACATATTTCATATGGTGGAACCAGACGGACTTGAACCGCCGACCCGGAGATTATGAGTCACCTGCTCTAACCGACTGAGCTATGGTTCCACGGTGAAAACGGGGAAGACAGGTGCGTCCTCCCGCGCCATAATATAACTGCGTGACGACGATAATGCAAGCCCCGGAGCGGACAAATCCCGGAAAAAATGCTCCGGGATCGACGATCGATTTTGACTTTTCCGAAATGCATGCTATATTTATCTCCGGCCTCCCGGCATCGGCCGGGAGCGTATCCAGGAAAGGTTTTTTCATCATGTCCAAAGTGTTTCTGATCCTTATCGACGGCATGCGCCCCGACAGCCTCGCCGCATGCGCCCACCCCTTCTACAAGGAACTGCTCACGACGAGCCGTTATTCGCTCCGGACGCGCACGGTCATGCCCTCGGTGACCCTGCCCTGCCACATGTCCCTCTTCCACAGCGTCGCGCCCGACCGCCACGGCACCGTGACCAATACCTACGTGCCTCAGGTCCGCCCCATCAAAGGCCTCTGCGAAGTCCTCGACGGCGCGGGGAAAATGTGCGCTTTCTTCTACGACTGGGAACCCCTGCGGGACCTCACCCGCCCCGGCTCCCTCGCGAGAGCTGACTTCATCAGCGGCCGCAAGGCGGGCTACCCCGAGGCGGACAAGACCCTCACGAAACGCATCGAGGCCATGCTGAAATCGGGGGACACGCCCGATTTCACCTTTTTCTACATCTGCTGGGTGGATGAGGCCGGGCACAAGTACGGCTGGATGTCGCCCGAATACATAGAATCCGTCAAACGGAGTCTGGACTGCGCCGCCCGGGTTGCTTCCCTGCTGGATCCCGAGGTCAAACTCATCCTCACCGCCGACCACGGCGGCCACGACCGCTGCCACGGCACGGAAATACCCGAGGACATGACGATCCCCCTCTTCATCCGGTACAAGGGGATCACCCCCGGCGAGATCCCCGGCGAAAGCAGCATTCTGGACATCGCTCCCACCGTCACGGAATTCCTGGGCGTTCCCCCGGATCCCGACTGGGAAGGCCGGGCTCTGGAGCTGCGTTGAAGATCCCCGGAAAAGAGTTCCTCGCCAACGTCCTGTTCCGGAAATCGCCCTCCTTTTTCCGGTATCCGGGCGGGGAGGACACAGCGGTGCTGATCCACGGCTGGGGCGTCCGGGCCGGCGCCATGGAGCCTCTGGCGAAGATGCTCAACGCCGCGGGGTTCACGGTGCTCAACTACGACTACCCCACCTCGAAGGCGCACATCGCGGAGCACGGGAAGCGCTTTCTTGAACTTTTCCGCGAGGAGCGCTTCCCCGGCAAGCTCTTCTTCCTCACCCACAGCATGGGAGGGCTGGTCCTGCGGTACGCGCTTGCCGAAATGACCGAAGCGGAGTGCCGGAAGATCGACGCCGTCGTCATGCTGGGACCGCCGAACAGGGGTTCCCGGCTGGCCGTTCCGGGGAGATTCCGCGGAGCGGCGAAGATCAACGCCTCACTGGGGGATATGGCGCCGGGGGCGAAGGCTTTGGAGATCCCGCCGCCTGTTTTCCTGCCGGTTGTGGGCATCATCGCCGGGAACTTCGACGGCAAGGTGAAGCCCGCCGACACCGCCCTCCCCGACGGGTTCCCCTTCGAATTCTGCCGCGTCGCCTGTACCCATCCGGGACTGCGGCGGCCCGTCAATACGGGAACGCCGATCCTGAACTTTTTCCGGAACAGGAAGTTCGCCCCCTGAAAAAGGAACTTTCACACTACAGAAAGATGAATTTGCCATGAAAGACGTATTTCTCAAACCGGGCAAGGAGAGATCCCTGCTGCGCCGCCACCCCTGGATCTTTTCCGGCGCGGTGGGCCGGGCCGAAGCCGCCGACGACGGGGAAACGGTCCGGATCCTGAGCAGCCGCGGGGAATTCCTCGCCCTGGGGTGCCGCTCCAACAGCTCCGCCATCGCGCTCCGGGTGTGGTCCTTCGACGAAAACGAGACCATCGACGGGAGCTTCTTCAAGCGCCGGATCGATGCCGCGTACGCCCTGCGGCAAAGGATCTTCAACGGTGCGTTGCCTGAGGCATTCCGTCTGGTCTACGCCGAGTCCGACGGGCTGCCGGGAGTCATCGCCGACATCTACGCAGGGCTTGCCGTGATCCAGCTTTCCACGGCGGGAGCCGACCGGTTCCGGGAGGAGATCGCGGAGGCCCTGCTGCCCTATGCGCCGCGGGGCGTCTACGAACGCTCCGACGTGGACGGGCGCAAGCGGGAAAACCTGCCCCCCGTGACGGGGGGCCTCCGGGGCGAAGAACTCCCGGAAAAAATCGATTTCAACGAAAACGGGCTGCGCTTCCAGTGCGATTTCAGGCAGGGACACAAGACCGGCTTCTACCTCGACCAGCGGCTCAACCGGGCCGTCGTCGCCGCGGAAACGCCCGCGAACGCGGAAGTGCTCAACTGCTTCTGCTACACGGGGGGCTTCGGCCTCGCGGCGCTTGCAGGCGGCGCGAAAACCGTCGTCAACGTGGATTCTTCGGAACAGGCACTCGCTCAGGCCAAAGTCCACGCCAAACTCAACGGCTTTTCCGAAGAGCAGTTCAAAACGGAGTGCGCCGACGTTTTCCAATACCTGCGGAGCTGCCGGGATGCCGGGAAGTCTTTCGACATGATCGTCCTCGACCCGCCGAAATTCGCCGACACCGTCGCCCGGCGCGAAAAGGCCGCACGGGGCTACAAGGACCTGAATCTGCTGGCCATGAAACTCCTGCGCAACGGGGGAAAACTTTTCACCTTTTCCTGCTCGGGGGCCATGGACGACGACCTTTTCGGCAAGGTCATCGCCGCCGCCGCGCTGGACGCCAAGGCCGATTTCCGCATCGTGCAAAAACTCATGCAGGGGCCGGATCATCCCGCTTCGGCCGCCTTCCCCGAAGGGCACTACCTGAAGGGGATTTACGGAATCAAGTGCTGACCAAACAACAAGGAGAGCAAAAATGGAATCCCGCCGCAACGTATTGAAACTTTTCGAAGAGAAAAGAAGTTACATGGAGGACCGGATCGGTTCCGGCATCGAGAGCGCCCGCAAAGGCTTCGTGCTCCTCGATTTCATAGACGAAAACAAACGTCCCGTTACCGGAGTGAAAGTGAAGGTCACCCAGAAAAGCCACGATTTCAAAAACGGAGCCAATCTCTTCCTGCTGGACGAACTGCCTTCCGCGGAGGAAAACGAACGCTACAAGGCCCTTTTCGCCGGTGTGTTCAATATCGCCACGCTCCCCTTCTACTGGGACACCCTCGAACCGGAGCAGGGGCGCCCCCGCTTCGCGAAGGAGAGCCCCAGGATCTACCGCCGTCCCGCGCCCGACCTCTGTCTGGAGTTCTGCGAAAAGCACGGCATCGAACCAAAGGCCCACTGCCTCAACTACGCCGGACATACGCCGCGATGGGCCAAAGGAACAGTGGACTGGGAAAAACGGTGTCTGGCCAAACGGTTCCGGGAACTGGCCGAACGCTATGCCGATAAGATTCCCATGTGGGAAGTGACCAACGAGACCTTCGCCAGATACCCCCAGACCAACTTCTATGTCCAGCCCGATTTCGTGGAATGGAGCTTCAAACTTGCCGAAAATCTTTTCCCGGCCAACCGTCTCATCATCAACGACTCCACCCCCAACGTCTGGTCGGTCGACAAATTCCGGCGGACCCGCACTCCCTACTATATGCAGATCGAAAGGGCCATGCTCAAGGGAGCCAGAATCGACGGCATCGGCATGCAGTTCCACATGTTCTACCGCAGGGAAGACGAACTTGCCTCGACGGCGGGGTACTACGACCCGGAACATTTCATGAACGTGCTGGACACCTACGCGGCTCTGGGACTGCCGCTCCACGTGACCGAAATGACCATCCCCGCCTATTCGGCGGCGCCCGAAGACGAGGCGGTCCAGGCGGAAATCGTCCGGAACCTTTACCGCATGCTCTTCAGTCATCCCGCGGTGGAGGGCATCATCTACTGGAACACCGCCGACGGCTACGCCTACGTCCGCGAAACGGCCGGAGCGGGCGACATGAGCGCCGGAGAAAACTACTACTACGGAGGATTGCTCCGGCACGACCTCTCGGTCAAGCCCGCGTGGAACGTCATCAGGGATCTTTTCGCGAAGGAATGGCGCACCGATCTCGAACTTTACACCGACACCGACCGCCTGAGTTTCAAGGGCTTCTTCGGACGCTACGAATTCGAAGTCACGGCCAACGGAAAAACTGTGAAGCAGGAATTCCATCTGGGCAAAGACCTGCCCCGGTACTTCACCGTCACCATCTGAAATTACGGACGCCGGGGCATCTTTTCCCGGAGCTTCATGAGCTGGTCGAGAGCTTCGGCCAAAGTGGATTCCTTCTTGGCGAAGTGGAAGCGGACGAAGTCGTTGACATTTTCCCGGAAGAAACTGGAGCCCGGCACGGCGGCAACGCCGACCTTTTCCGCCATGAGTTCGCAGAATTCAAGGTCGCTTCCATAGCCGAATTCCGAGATGTCCGCAAGCACGTAATAGGCTCCCTGGGGCACGGTGTGAGGGATCCCGGCTTCCGTCAGCCCGGCGAGAAAGAAATCCCGCAATTTCGTGTATTTCGCCTGAAGTTCCGCGTAGTATTCCGGCCCGAACTCGAGGGCGGTCACCGCCGCTTCCTGGAGGGGCGCCGCCGCGCCCACGGTGAGGAAATCGTGGACCTTGCGCACGTTTTCGGTGATCTCGGGCGAGGAGATCACGTACCCCAGCCGCCAACCGGTGATGGAGTAGGTCTTGGAAAGGGAACCGCAGGTCAAGGTCCGCTCCTTCATGCCGGGGAGCGAGGCGAAGGAAATATGCCTGAAGGGCGCGTAGACGATGTGTTCGTAAACCTCGTCCGTGAGGACGAAGGCGTCGTACTTTTCCGCAAGCTCGGCGATGAAGCGCAGCTCATCGAGAGAAAAAACCTTGCCGCAGGGGTTGGAGGGGTTGCAGAGGATCAGGGACTTCGCCCCCTTTTTGAAGGCGTTTTCCAGTTCCTCCGGGTCGAAATCGAAGGCGGGCGGCCGCAGGGGCACGTAAAGGGGCTCCGCGCCCGACAGGATGGCGTCCGCGCCGTAGTTTTCGTAGAAGGGCGAAAAGACCGCCACCTTGTCCCCCGGATCCACGGTGCTCATCATGGCGCACATCATGGCCTCGGTGCTGCCGCAGGTGACGACGATCTCCCGCTCCGGATCCACGGGAACTCCGGTGTACCGCTGATGTTTCCGGGCCAGCGCCTCGCGGAAGTTCCGGGCCCCCCAGGTGATGGCGTACTGGTGGGGCCCCTGCCCCGCCGCGGCGGCCAGCGCACGGGTGAGGGCTTCAGGCGGGTCGAAGTCGGGGAATCCCTGCGAAAGATTCACCGCACCGAACCGGTTGGCGATCCGGGTCATCCGGCGGATGACGGAATCGGTGAAGGTCCCGGTGCGGGCTGAAAGACGCGGCATTTTCCGTTTCTCAGAAGAAGACGCCGCCCCGGACGACGGCCTTGATCCGGTCCAGATCGTAACGGCTGTACCACCAGGTCGGGTGCTGGAGGAAGAAGATGACGTCGCCTTCCCTGCACGATTTCAATGCGGCGGCGAATTCGTCGCCGCCGATGCAGCGGCTTTCGCAGACGCCGTGGTAGCGATCGCCGAGTTCCCTGCCCAGCTGGGCGCAGAAGCGGTAGAGCTCGCCGTAGGGGTGGGTGATGCCGCACTCCTGAAGCAGCTCGGTCCGCCATTCGCCGTCGACCTTGAACATCTGGGTGGAGTCGAACCCCGACAAAAAGACGCCGTGAGCGTAGGCGAGCGTGATGCCGGGGAAAAACTTCTTCAACGCGGCCATGTTTTCCCGGAAGGAGGCCCGCGCGGCGGCCTTGTCACCCTTGGTGATGACCAGATCCTCGTACTGATACTGGAGCTCGTGCCCCAGGGCGAGGAGGGCGTTCAGCTGGTCCCGGAGCTCCTGCGTGGCGGCGCACACCACCCGGATGTTGTAGCTGGTGCGGAACCCGAAAGAGGCCTCCATTTCGGCCATCTGCCTTGCGATGTAGTTGTCGCTGGGGCGCTCCACGTCGTGGACCCAGATGACCCGGACCTGGTCCTTCAGGACCAGCTTCTTTTCGTCGTAGAGCTTCAGCGCCTCGGAATAGGGCACGGGGGCATAACGCCCGCGGGACATTTCGGCCAGAATCTTGGCATACTCTTTGGCGTTGAGCTCGTCGTTGAGCTTGCTGTAGTGTTCGAAGCCCAGATCGATGGGGATGTATTTGGACATCTTCTTTCTCCTCGGAACTTACCGGCGCGCGGGCTCCACCGTGAAGGGCTTTTCGGTCCGGCTCTGGCTGGCCACGTGGGTGACCGTCACACGCCACACGCCGGGCCGGGCGTTGAAGGGGATCTGGAAGGCGAAATCCGCCGTCGGCGTCGCGAAGCGGACGTTCTTGGAGTAGATCCGCTGGACCTTGCCCGCGGGATCCTTGACTTCGAGCCGATAGACCGTCGCCCCGGCGGCGCCGGGGGCCGCGGCACGGACCTTCACCATCTGCCCGGCGGTCACCTGAGCGGAAAGCGTAACGGCGGGAGTTCCGACCTCCTCGGGCAGAACGGCGAAAAGCTGGCCGTAGCCGCCGGGGGCTCTGGTCTTGAAGGTGTTCCCCCTGGCGAGGATCTTTCCGGTCCGGACGTCGTAGATGACGCCGGAAACAGGAAGCTTCACCGTCACCACGGGGCCTTTCGTAATGTCGATGGCCCCCCGGAGCATCCGGCTGCTGTTGTCGCGGAGCAGTCCGAAATAGGCGTTGACGCCGTCCTTTTTGAGGACGCTGTGGGAGGTAACGAGAGCGCCCTTCTCATCGGTGACCGCGGCGTGGGGAGTGATCCCCGCAGAACCGAGGAGTTGTTTCATGGTCGCCTGCATGGAACGGCAATAGACCACGCTGCCGCTGGACTCCGTCGCCGTCTCACCGCCGGCGCCACCCAGAGCCACCGCCTGATAGCTGTTCAAGAGGACGTTGAGCAGGATCCCCCTGCCCTTGCCGCAGCGGGTCTCGGTCAGGACGCCCAGCTTCGGTTCCGCGACCCGGAAGGAGCCCTTGAGGGTCTTCTCGTTCAGGGTGCGGGTCACGGGGGCGATGGCGCCCGGCTGGGCCGGAAAGAGCTTGTCCAGCACGGTCCCGGCGATCCTCTTGCCGTGCTTGTCGTAACGGCCGGGAGCCGCGTCGGCGATGACCGTGCCGCCCCGTGAGGCGAATTCCACCAGCCGGGTGCGGGCCGCGTCGGAAAGGGCCAGCGCCATGGGCAGAACGATCACCTTGAACCCCTTGAGCTCGAACTTCGGATCATCCAGATTCTCGTAGCTGATGAAGCGGAAGTCGCACTTGATGTCCCGCAGCAGTTCATCCCAGCCGGTCTGGGTGTTCTGCCACTCGGAAAGGCCCAGTCCGCCCGCCATGGCCGCGAAGAGGGAGGCCTGGCTGTAGAGCACCGCCACGGGCGGCTTCGCGGATTCGGCGGCGAGGAGCAGTTTGGCCAGACCGCGCTTCAGCAGATTGAATTCTTCGGCGTAGGCCTTGAGGTTGGCCGTGGGCGTGCCGTCGCCGTTGTAGGCGCTGCCGTGCCAGTTCCACGCGGTGTTGCCCCCCTTGAAAAGGTTGCGCCACTGGGGAGCGCGTTCGTAGCTGTCGTAGAGCGCGTGACTGCTGACGTAGCCGCCGCCCCACTGACCGGCGAGACGCTGATGCTCGATGAAATCGTTGACCAGCGTGGTCTGGACGCCGCTGTAATAGGCGATGCAGCCGATGTGCTTCATCAGCTGCCACCAGTCGTAGCCGTAGCCGGGGACCTGGGTCCCGGACATGCCCACCTTGGCGCCGGGGACATGCTTCTGGATGGAATGGGCGCGGGCGCCGATGAAGCGCTCGGCGTAGACCCGGCTCATGAAGACCTTATGATCCAGCCAGGGAGCCAGATTGCCGGAGTTTTCCACCTCCTTGCGCTGGACGGGGACCACTTCGTCGAAGGACTTGTAACTGCGGCCCCAGACGGCGTTGAGCTTGTCGATGCTCTTGTAATCTTCTTTCAGCACCTCGCGGAAGAACTTGAGGCAGTGAGGCGAATAACAGACGGTGGAACCGAGGAACATCTCGTCTCCCAGCATGTGGTAGATGCAGGTGTAGTAGCGCATCTGGTTGATCTTGCACTGCGAGGCGATGCCGGCGTCGGCCTTGCCCGTGAACTCAGGATCCGAGTAGCAGGGGTTCCGGACAGGATCCGTGGGCACGTCGGCCCGGTAGACCCGGTGCCGGTCGCGGGGCTCGGCGATGCCGCCCATGTTCAGCACCAGCGGGAAGAAATCCAGATTGAGCAGATTGCGCAGGTGGCCGCTCTTCACGTTGTCCCGGGTCCCGGGGGTGCTCAGCAGATCGAAGCCCAGATCCCGGAGCATGGCGCTCAGGAGCAGCCTGCCGCCCCACATCCCCGCGTGGTAATCGGTGGGGTCGAGGGTCCGGTCGGCAAGGGAAAATTCACCCATGGTCCGGGCGATGAGCTTGCCCTGACGCTCGATGCCGACCAGCACCCGGTTCAGCGTGGTGAAGGGCGGCTGCAGCGTGACCGTCACGGGGATGGAAGCGGCGGCGTCGAACTCCTTGCGGAAGACTTCGCGGAAGGAGGTGTCTTCGATCCGCAGCTTGATCTTGTCGCCCTTCTGGAACTTTTCCGCCTGAAGCGTGAAGTTCACGGGAGCCTTGAAGGAGTAGCAGCGGTCGGCGGCGGAAAAGGCCACCTTGATCCCCGCCGTTTCGGGGATCTCCAGACGGGCGGCTGCCGCGTCGAGGACCGCCTTCCGGGCGTCGAGGAGCTTGCAGTGGGCAAGTTCGGTGCCGCCGGGGAGCACGGGCAGCTCGACGGAAACGGTATTCTTCCCGGCCTTGAGGTCCACGGTCCGGACCAGCCCGCCGTCGGATTCCCGGTTCATGGCCTTGAACTCCACCTCAAGCTCCGCCTTGCAGGGCGCCTTGGCATCGATGTCGAACTTGAGGGCGTTCCCTTCCTGTTTCACCGCGGTGAAGCAGACGGAGCTCCGGGCGCCGGAGCGGTCCAGCAGGGCCTTGATGAGCGGCAGGTAGGGGTACTCCCAGAAGGGATAGTCACGGCTCACGAAAGCTGGGCTGCCCTGAGAGGAGTATTCGGGCGGCGTACTGAGGAAATAGTCGAGATTCACGTAGTGCGGCCCGCTGATGTTGATGACGGCTGCCTTCTGGTAATTCTGCACGTAGCGCGAAATGTGCCGCATGGGCTTGAAAACGGGCACGAGGAGCCAGTTTTCGGGCAATTTCCGCTTCTTGCCCAGCAGGTTTTTGGGGATCGCGGAGCAGTTCAGGAAAACGAACTGCGTACCTTTGTTCTGAAGTTTGACCAGCTCGGCGGTCAACGCCCCGTTGGCGTCGTTCTTCTTGAAGTCCACCCCCTGGATCAGAGCGCACTTGGGAACCTTTTTCAGCGCCCGGAACCGTTCGAGGCTGTAGTCGCAGAAAATCTTGTCCAGCGTGGTCGAATTCACGCCGAAGACCCCCTTCCCGCCGGAAATGTCCAGACACTTGGGCAGCAGGGGGATGAAGGCGTATTCGAGGTCCGTGCGCTGGGCGAGTTCGACGATCTGCCGCCTAGATGCGTCCTCGTTGGTGCCGATGATGGTGCAGGCGTAGAGCAGTTCGGGCATCTTGACCGCCGCGGGCTTGAACCACTCCTCATGGGGCGTCACGTACTCATGGGAGATCTTTTCCAGATTGGGCAGGGCCAGGTAGCCGCTCAGGATAGCCTTTTCGCGGGCGGCTTCCAGCGCGGGTTTCCGGGTGAAGCGGAAATCTTCGGGCACCACCGAAACGTTGTCGAGCCAGAGTTCGTTGTCCCGGCTGGGGGCGAGGTGGAAAGAACTGACCAGATAGACCGCATCCCGGGGCGCGACGATGACGCCGGAAAAATGTCCCCACGGATAACTGTTTTTGGTGACCTTGATACCCAGACGGCTCCGCCCTTGGATCACCTTGCGGTTCGCATCCTGGGCATAAGTCGAGAACGAGGCCCACTTGCGTTCGGGATTTTCGCAGCGCACATCCGCGGAAAAAGTGTACTTCACCTCCGGCTCGGCCAGAAAGTAGGCGGTGTAACTGGCGGAAAATTTGCTTTGTCCCTGTTTGAGCCGGATCCCGTAAGTTCCCTTGGAACCCGCGCCTTTTTCCCAGAAGAAACATTTCCGGGAAAGGGCCTTTTCGTACCACACGTGGCCGTCGGCGAAATTCCCGGCGGCGTTAGGCTTTTCGAAACTGCCGTTGTACATGAGTTCGGGCCCTTCGGCCTGAAGTTCCGGAGCCTTGGCCGGAGCATCGAGGGCCACATGGCAGGTCAGCTCCACGACGCCCAGCGGCAGGGGATATTTGCGGCTCATGGTGTCATAGGCGAAATTGCCGACGATCTTGGTGTAGTAGTAACCGTTGGGCGCCACGGCGGGCACTTCGAAAAGCAGCCGGCGGGAACCGTCCTTGAGGGTCTTCAGCGTACTTTTGAAGGGCCGGTCGCGGTCGATGCGGCCGTTGCAGACGGGATAGACGGCGGCGTTGGTGATCTTCTCTTTCGCGGAAATGAGGACCGCGCGGATGCTGGGCTGGAACTGCCGCTTCAGCTTGATGACCACGACCGACTGGGGATCGGGCAGATTCCCGGTCTTGGGCTGGAGCCACTTGGGATCCTTCTTCCCCGGCATGGCGGGCGAAGCGGGGGTGTCGGCGGGGATGCGGTTTTCGGGCAGAGCCGCCTTGGCCGCGATCAGCTTGGGCACGTTCTTGTCCAGATCCACCCGCACGGTGAAGGTGATCTCGGCGCCGGGGGCGAAATCCCACTGTCGGGTCACCGCCTCGAGGGTGTGCATGGTTTTGCCGTTTTTGGTCCCGGTCCAGGAGTAGTAGCCTGCGGCGACCTTGCCGGGGAGCGTGACCACCGCGCCCGCGGGATCCTCCTTGTCGCAGACGCCGAGGACCGACAGTCCGGGAGCGGAACTCCACTCATTGGTCACCGCGCTGCCGGGATTGGTCATTTCGAACAATTTGCCCTGCCGGGGCTGGAAAATCCTGACCCGTGCGCCGGTATCGTCGCGGGGGCCGAGATAGGTTTGGAGCCACAGCGCCGCCCGGTGGGGTTTGGTGTCCCGGTTTTTCAGGGTGTAGGTGACGGTGAAGAAGTCCTTGACGTAGGGGAAGTCGAATTTCTTGGTGATCCGGAGCCAGTCGAAGGAGGCCACGCCCCCCGCGGTGAGGGTGACCGACTGGGTCTTCTTGTAGTCTCCCGAGACCTTTTCGATGGAAAATTCCAGTTCGTTGAAGCGCTCGAAGCGCAGCTGGTCGCCCTCGAGGCAGAAGGCCCGTTCCGTGAACGATCCGATGGGGGAGTCGTTCATGAGCTTCTTGCTTCTCTTCCATTGCAGTTTCCGGATCCCGCCGCCTCTGGTGTTGAATCCGGCCTGGATCAAACCGGAGTCCATGTTGAAATCCGCCCCGGCGAGGACCGCCGCGGCCAGGACCGTCGTCAGGACCGACAAAATCTTCTTCATCGTGCAGTTTCCTTTTTGGTTGTTTCCGAAGCGGAAGAAAAACTCTTTTTCACGTGCAGAGGCTTCTCCCGCGTTGTTTTCAAGGGCGCCCTTTAATTTAGCATTGCAGGGAGCTTAATTCAAGAGGAAAATCGTTTTTTCGGGATTCTTTTTTCCGTTTCCGCCGTCGGCCTCCCTTGCCAAAAAGGGGAAAAGGGTGTATATTTCCCCCGAAACGCGAAAAACGGTTCCACAAAAGAGGAGCAAAAGCTGAAAATGGAGTCGGAAAATCTCTTCGACGGCAAATACCTTTTCTTCACCGGCCGGGAAATCGAACCTTCGGGGTGGCTGAAACGGCAGCTGCGGATCCAGGCCGAGGGCCTTGCGGGCAATCTGGACCGGGTCTGGCCCGACGTCCGGGACAGCCGCTGGATCGGCGGCGACCGGGAGGGCTGGGAGCGGGTCCCCTACTGGCTCGACGGCTTCGTTCCCCTGGCCTGGCTGCTGAAGGATGACGGCCTCATCGCCCGGGCGAAAAGGTACATCGACGCCATCATCGATTCCCAGTGCGAAGACGGCTGGATCTGCCCCTGCTCCGAAGCGGAGCGGGCCGAATACGACATGTGGGCGCTGCTGCTTCTGGGCAAGGTCCTCGTGCTCTGGCACGACTGCTCCGGGGACGCCCGGATCCCCGGCGTCCTGCGCCGGGCCTTTCTGAACTTTGCCGGGCACGTGAAAAAGCACTCGCTCAAGAACTGGGGCTGGAGCCGCTGGTTCGAGGGGCTGATCCCCCTCGGTTTCCTCTACCGGAAAAACCCCGAGCCGTGGATCGTGGAACTGGCCCGTACGCTCCACGACCAGGGATGGGACATCGACGGCCAGTTCCGGAATTGGAAATACGCCGTGCCCGAACGAAAGTGGCGATTCGAAACCCACGTGGTCAGTCTGGGCATGGCCCTCAAAGCCGGAGCCTTGTACGCCAAACTCTGCGGCGACGACCCGAATCGGCTGCCCCGGCTCATGCTGGAAACGCTCCGCCGGGACCACGGCATGGCCCACGGCCACTTCACCGGGGACGAGTGCCTCGCGGGGGATTCCCCCGTGCAGGGGACGGAACTCTGCGGCGTGGCCGAAGCCATGTACTCCGAGGAGCTGCTGCTGGGCATCACGGGGGATCCCTTCTGGGGGGACGCCCTGGAAATGCTGGCCTTCGACGCCTTCCCCGCCACCTGTTCGGAAGACATGTGGACCCACCAGTACGACCAGCAGACCAACCAGATCGCCTGCGCCGTCCAGCCCCCGGAGGCCAAGGTGTGGATGACCAACTCGTCGGAGTCCAACCTCTTCGGCCTCGAACCCAACTACGGCTGCTGTACCGCCAACATGGGGCAGGCCTGGCCAAAATTCGCCCTGAGCACGTGGATGCACACGGTGAACGAAGAGGGGGAAACGGTCCTCTTCGCCGCGCTTCCCGTGCCGTCGGTCCTGAACACCTCCGTCGACGGCAAAAAGGTCAAGATCGGGTGCGTCACCGACTATCCCTTCAAGGGGCACGTGCGCTTCACCGTCGAAGCCGAAAGCCCCGTCTCCTTCGAGCTCCGGATCCGGATCCCCGGCACGGCGGAAAGGGCCTTCGTGAACAACCGGGCGGCGGAGCCGGGAAGCGTCTTTTCGCTCGAGCGCCGTTGGCAGGGGGAAACGAGAATCGATCTTCATCTCGAATTCGCCGTCACTTTGGAAAAACGCCCGCGGGAAATGTACTGCGTCAGGCGGGGCCCCCTGCTCTTCTCGCTCCCCGTCGCGGCCGAGGCGCTGACCAAAGAGTACACGCGAAAGGAGGTGCCCCGGATCTTCCCCTTCTGCGACTACGAATTTCTCCCCCGTGAAAAGTGGAACTGGGCCTTCGCTTCGAAAGAGTTCACCGTCGAGGAGCACCCCCTCGCGGGAGCCCCCTTCAGCAGGAGTTGCCCTCCCGTCACGCTAAAAGGGCGCTTCGCCGAGATCGACTGGCCGACGCTCAAGGACAATCCCGTCTGCGCCGCCGCAGTTCCCCGGAGCCGTGCGCCCCTGGGGCCCGCCGTCGAAAAGGAGATGGTCCCCTACGGCTGCACCGTGCTCCGCATGACCGAAATGCCCCTCGTCACCCCCGGAGGAAAAGAAAATGTGTGAACTTCGCCCCTGCATCCCCTGTGAAAAGATCGAAGACGACTCCTACGACTGGTACGCCCGCCACCGGGCGAAACTGGAGGAGGTGAAGCACAAGAAGGCCGACATCGTCTTCATCGGCGACTCCATCACCCACTTCTGGAGCCCGGAGGACGATATCGGCTACGGGAAAGAGGTGTGGCAGGAGTTCTACGGAGATCGCAGCGTCCTCAATCTGGGGTACGGCTTCGACCGGACGCAGAACATGATCTGGCGGCTCGAACACGGGGAGATGGCGGGGCAGGCCCCCAAGGTGATCGTGGTCAACGCGGGGACCAATCAGTTTTCCGTCACCCCGAGGTACGACGGGGACACCCCCGAGGCGGCCTTCGCCGGGATCGAAAAGCTCGTCAAGCTCCTCCGGAGCCTCGCCCCGGAGGCGTTGATCGTCCTCATGGCGCTCTTCCCCCGGAAGCCTGCGGAGCGGCAGCGCGCCATCGACGAATTGAACGGGCTCCTCGCGGCGCGTTTCGGGGGACTTCCCGCCTCGGAACATCTGGTCTTCCTCGACATAACGCGGAAATTCCTGCTGCCCGACGGGACCTTCAACGAGGAGCTTTTCGTCGACCGGAGCTGTCACCCCAACAACGCGGGCTACCGCATCTGGGCCGAGGCCCTCGAGCCCCTGCTCCGCCGGGAGCTGGGGGAAGAAAAGCGCCCCTGAAGGTCACTTTTCCTCACGCAGTTCCACGTGGTCGAGCCAGCACTTCCCCTTGCTTTTGCCCACGAAAAAGTCCAGGAAGATGCCGTGCCTTTTACCGAAGACCTCCGGCGCGGTGAAGTGCTTTTCCACCCGGTGCCAGTTCACGGTCTTGCGGATGTAGTCCTTGTAGTTGCCCAGCACGTACTGCGCGGGCGCGGGGTCGCCGCCGAAGCGGATGATCCCCCGGAATCCGGGGGTGAGCTCCTCGGTCTTCAAATAGAAGCTCAGCACGTATTTCTTCCCCGGTTCCAGCTTCAGCGTCTGCCGGATAAAGGGGCTTGAAGCATCAAGACGCAGTGAGGAGCCCGCCGTGAGGAAGACTTCCCTGTCCAGGAAGAGGGGCTTTTCCCCCGCCCAGCCGCCGCTGCCGATGAAGCGCTTGTGAACGATCCTCCCGTCGAAATCAGGTATCTTTATCATGTTTTGAGGAACAGGCGCGTCGAGGAGCAGATTCCCGCAGTTTTCCGCGATGTTCCGGGTCTTGGGGAACCAGTGGAAGAACTCGGGCTTCACGGTCAGGTCTTTGAGGAAGCGGTGACGGGTGAAGTTGGCGACGAGCTTCGACCTTCCCTGAAGTTCCGGCATGGCCTTGAGGGGGATCCTGAACTCGGCCGTGTACATCTTTCCGGGGGTGACGCGGGTCTTGACCTCGAAGCCTGAGTCGTATTTTTCATCGACCTTGGTCAAGGTGTTCCGCAGGTCGGACTTCGCTCCGGCCGCGTTGACGATGAACTGATAGATGAAGGGACTTGCGCTTTCCGCCGAAAGGAAGATCTCCAGACTGCTGTCCATCCAGATCTCGTTGCAGTCCGGGCGGCGGGTGGTGAGGGCGACGATCTTTTCCGTTTCGGGCTCGTCAGCCTCGATGCCGAAGTAAAGGTACTCCTTGTCATAGAGGGCTTTCACCCGGGTGTGGACGGGGACCTTTTCCCACTTGCTCCCCAGTAGATAGACGGGGCGGGCCTTCTTCCATTCGGGCTCGTCGAGTTTGCCGTCGAGAGAGATCTTTCCCGCCTTGCCCGCCTGAAGCGTCCACGCGCCCTTGTCGGCGCTCTCCCGTGCGAAGGTTTTGGCGCCTTCGACCACGGGGCCCCAGAGCTGTTCCCGCATGAAGCGGACCCGTTTCAACGCTTCGGGATCGTTCCTGACGGTCTTTTCGGCCTCGGCGAGGAGCCTGTTCACTTCGGCGATCTTGGCGGGCGAGAGGATCCTGGTCCACACGTCCCGCCGGGTGGGCGGCACGAAGATCTCGCCGAGCGGCGTGTCCTTCACGTTGCCGCGGATTATGTCCTGCATCCAGATCCGCTCCAACTCGAGATAGAATTTGTTCATCAGGGGCGCGGCCTTGCCGTACATGAGGCGGCAGTGTTCGTCGATGAGGGCTTCAGCATCAGTGTCGAAGTTCCAGAGGAGCCTGGCGAAGACATAGTAGTTCAGAACGCCGAACATCCACCGGTCGCTCCCCGCTTCAAGGAATCCGCCGAAGATCCGCTCCTTCTGGGAGCTGTAGAAGGCGGCCACCGCACGGGGGGTGAAGTTGGGCACGAGGGGAATGGCGCAGCTGGCCTTGGTCGCGTAGGTCCACGTGTCGACCTTCGACTTCATCGTTTCGGCCCACTCCCTGATCCTCTTGTCCTGATCGGCGCGGACCTTTTCCCGGCTCATGCCCCACGCGCCGGAAACGCAGACCTGCACCACCATGTTGTCGGGGATCTTTGCATCAGGCACGTTCTTGTAGATGCCGTAGCTGTCCACGACGACCGTGCCGGGGATTTTTTTCTTCTTCAGATAGTTCGCAACATTGATGAAGAAGCGCCAGATGTGTTCGCCCATGGCCTTTTCGCCCTGCTCCTGGATCTTTTTGCACCGGTTGCACTGACACCAGAGCAGCCCGTCGTTGGGGGTGATGTTGATGTGCTGTGTGTTCCACCGGGAACGCCACCAGGTGATCCCCCGTGAGGAGGCGGGTTTGCCGGTGAGACACGCTTCGGCGTCCTGACAGACGATCTCGAGGAGTTTTTCCGAACTGTAGCAGAGGTGGCCCATCTTATGGTAGGTGATGGTGTTGTCGGTGCCGTCCCGCCGCCTGCCTTCGGGCGTGAGGGCGAAGATCTCAGGATCGCTCTTGCGGAACCGCCGGGCCAGTTCCAGATCGTTCAGCCCGTGACAGGAACGGATGCTGTCCAGCGAACTGTTGCGCCAGAATTTGGGCGTGGTTTCCTTCTGACCGGGGAAGCGGGCCTTCGCGCCGGAACCGAGGGAGCCGTAGGTGTAGACCTGCCGGTACTGGGTGTCGGGCCGCTCGGTGATGTCGATGTCGGGGAGAGTCCACTGCGTTTTCCGGGGGACGATAATCCCCAGCTCGTGGGGGAAGTAGTACCGGACTCCGGCGAAGCGCTCCAGAAAGTCGTAGACGCCGAAGAGGGTCGCCCACTGCTGTTCCCCGGCCTTATAGGTATCCACGCCCGTGATGAAGATCCTGTTCCCGACGGTCCTGATGAAGAAGCCGTCCCGGTCCAGCTTTTCCGGTTCCAGCCCCGCCGCCTTGGATTCGGGGCAGACGCCCAGATAGAAGGCGGGGACCCTGCCCGAGACCTTGGGGACGAGGGCGACTTTCTGCCCGGTGATCTGACTTAAACGCTCGGTCAATTCCGCCGCGGCGGGCCCGGCGGCGTGATTGGCGGGCTTCACCACCTCGAAGGAGATTTTGCCATCCTTCACCAGCGTAAGCTTGGGAGTCTTCCCGATGACGATCCTGCGCGGAGAAACGGCGTAAGGGCGGAAAACGGGGATGGCCCCCGCCGCCGGAAAAGCGAGCAGCCCCGCGGCAAGTACGGCAATTGCGAAAGAGAACGATTTTTTCATCTTTTATTCCTGTTTCATGTTATTCGGCTCGGGGGTTCCACGCCGGGCCGTTGGTGGGATAGCCGGTCCATTTGTAGCTTGGGATCTCATCCGCGCTCAGTATCTTCAAATGGCCGTCGCCGTAGACCACGTTCGCCGCATTGCTGTGCCGGATGGAAAAGCACCGGTTCTGACTGGTTCCGCCCGCGAAGTCCGGATGCCAGAGGCCCTGATAGGAGACGTAACCGGTCCCGATGCTGTCGCCGTAGGTGATCAGCACCGAGGGCTTTTTCACCCGGTTCATGCGGGTGGGGATCGTTATGCCGTAGTTGTTCACCAGATTCATGTTGACCGCCATGGAGTAGTAGACGCCGGAGCCGTGGGGGATATTGGCATTGCGCCCCAGCCGGGTCTGGGTCCGGTCCCCGAGGGAGACGGCGGGGCAGAGGTATTTGCTGACAATTGTGGGGTTCCCCACCATGCCTGCGAACCGGCCCGCCGATTCCTTCGGGAAGTACTCCTTGAGGGGCGTGGCGTAGGCGTCCGCTCCGCTGCTGTTCGCCTGCCAGAAAGGAGAAAGCGAAGCGCTGTACTTGCCCCAGGGGAAGTAGTCCCCGAAGTCCGCCTGATAGAACTGGGTCGCCGATGCAATGGACTTGAAATTCGCGGAACACTGGGAGGTCTTCGCCCGGTCCCTCGCCTGCTGCAATGCGGGCAGCAGCATGGAAGCGAGGATGGCGATGATGGCGATGACCACCAGCAGCTCGATGAGGGTGAAGGAACGACGGGAGTTTCGGGGGGACAAAAATGTTCGGACCATGGGGAAATCTCCTTGTTTTGGGGGTGTTTTTATTCCGAAAGGACCTCTTTGATGGCGTCGAGAAGTTCGCTCCCCCGGTATTTGTCGGGGATGAGGTACATGCCCTCGCTCCACTCGTTCCAGGCGTTGATGATGACGGCCTGCGCGTTCATGGCCAGCGCCTCCCGGAGCAGCTGCGCGACCCGGTCGGGGGTGTTCCCGACGGTGATGGGGTAGTAGCCCAGCTTTTCGAAATCCCAGGGATAGGTGACCTTGCGGCTCCACCGGGGGGAAACGTCCCCGCCCAGGGTGATGCTGGGGCAGAAGGGCAGTCCCTGCGCGGCGATCTGGTGCCAGCAGTGGCGCTGATTGACCATGCTGAAGTCGAAGTTTTTGGTGGGCTTGTCCTTGGCGACGTAGTTCCGGTAGTCGCTCCGCAGACCGCTGTTGTAGGCGAAGACCGCATCAAAGCCGTTGTCCCGCATCCGGGGGATCCGCCCCCAGCCGCAGAAATACTCGTTGTCGTTGCAGCAGCCGATGTTCATGAGGGTGTAGATGCCGGGGAACCCGGCGCGGCGGGCCTCTTCGTTGATGATGCGGAGCACATCCGCCGGAGGGATGAACTCGAAGAGCTTGTTGCAGTTGTAGAAGGAGTAGACGGGCTTCCCGTCGATCTTCCAGTAGTTTTCGCACTTGAAATACTTTTCGCAGCAGAAACGCATCACGTTCCGCAAGTCCTCTTCGCTGTGGCGGATGGTCAGGAAGATGGTGCCGGCCTGATTTTCGTTGCCGTTCATGCCGCGGAGCCCGTCGTCCAGCGCGGGCCAGATGCCCCAGCTGTGGTTGGCCCACATGAGGAAGAACTTGAGCCGGTTCCGGTTGGGGGCGGTGAGAAAGGCTTCGTTCAGCGGCTTTTCAAGGAACTGGTCCCCCTCGTACCAGTACCAGTCGAACATGAACCCCGTGATGCCGCTGTCGGCGGCGAGGTCGATCTGCTTCGCCATGTACTCGGGGGAGGATTCGTCGAAGTAGCCCCACAGGGGTTCGAGGGGCTGCTTGTGGCCCGGAAAGAGGGGCCTGGTGGTCTTGAGCAGTTCCCATTCGGAAAACCCCTTCCCGTACCACTTTTCGTAGTGGCGGTCCGGGTGCCAGCTGGGGAAATAGACGGCGAAAACTTCCTGTTTCTTCTTCATTTCCGGGGAGCTCCTTTTTTTTGCGTGCTTTCCCGCTCCACCACGTAGTGCGGCGTGACCATGAAGGGCCGGGAAAGCTCTTTTTTCTGTTTCATTTCCAAAATGGTGCGGACGGCGGTCCGTCCGATCTCGTGACAGTTGAAGTCCACCGTGGAGAGGGGCGGCGTGAGGAAGTCGCACCCGATGAGCCCGCCGATGGAAAGCACCGCCATGTCGTCCGGAATGGCGATCTGTTTTTTCTTCAGATATTTGTAGAGGCACACCGCGAAGAAGTCGGAAAAGCAGAAGACGGCGGTGGGCCGCTTTTTCAGGGAATCGAAGAAAGCCCCGATCTCCTTCAGGATCGTGTCGGCGTCGTTGAAGGAGCTGATTTCGGCCCGGAGTTCCGGGGAATCGTCCAGTCCAAGCTCCCGGAGGAGCCCGAAATACTCCGCTCTCCCGATCCGGTGTTCGTGGAAGGAAAGATAGGATATGCGGCGGTGGCCCTTGCCCGCCAGATAGAGCAGACCGTCCCGGATGAGCCGGGGGTAGTCGGTGCCCATGACGGCGAAGCCGGTATTTTCCGCGTCGGAACGCATGGCGTGGACCAGCAGAACGGGGAGCCCAGTCTTCCGCAGCAGTTCGATGGCAGGCTCATCTCCGTTGTAGCCCGCGTGAAAGGAAAGGACGCCTGCGTAGTTCTTCTCCTTGATCCTCGCGAGGGTCTCCTCCTGAGGCCAGAGTGCCAGGGAGAGATCGGTGCAGGTCTCCACGGTCACGTGGGCTGCGGCGGCCTCCTCCCGGATCCCGGGGAGGATGTAGCGGCCCGGTTCGGTGATGTCCTCGGTGTTGCGCATGATGGCGAGCAGTTTCACTTCTCCCGGCTCCGGAGTCCGGACGAAGGTGCCCTGCCCCTTGATCCGCACCACCGCATTTTCCAGCGCCAGACGGGCCAGGGCGCTCCGGAGCGTCTTCCGGGAAACGCCCAGCTCCTCCGCCAGCACGGTTTCCGTGGGCAGCAAACCCGTTTCGGCGTAGGTTCCGGCGGCGATCCGCTCTTTGAGCGTCAAGTAGACCTCTTCAGTTCGCGGCGCTGTCTTTATCCTTGGCATGTATCCTCCATGTCTCCTTTATCTGCGGTTAATATACAGCCGGGGCAGGACAATGTCAAGGGCTCCTTTCGAGTATTTCCCGAAAACTTTTCCTCCGGCGAAGGCACGAAGGTTGAAAAATCGCGGCCCGCGGAGTAAATTATGTGCCGGCAAAACTGACAAGGAAATCAAAAGGAGTTTTTCGTCATGGGAAAATTGACTTTCACCGTGTTTTCCGATCTGCATCACCACCCCGCGTGGTACAAGTCCGAGGCGCCGGAGCGTCTGACGGCGATCCAGCAGAGGGCTGTGAAGAGCGGCTCGGCCTTCCTCCTTCACCTGGGGGATTTCAGCCACCAGCCCTCCCTCTATCCGGAGCTTATCCGGCAGTACAAGGAGTTCGAGATCCCCGGCTACTTCGTCCTGGGCAACCACGAATTCGACATCGACTATTATGAAACGGTGCTCGAGACCATGGGCATGGAGTCCAACTATTACTATTTCGACCGGGGCGGGTTCCGCTTCATCCAGCTGGACGAGAACTATTTCCGGGACTTCCCCGGCGTCTATTTCCACTACTCCGCCCGCAACTACTTCGACCACCCCCAGTCCCGGGACTGGATGCCCCCGGAGGAGATCGACTGGCTCCGCGAGACGGTGAAAAGCTCCCCCTTCCCCTGCATCCTTTCCAGTCACGCGCCGCTGGACTACCCCAACGGCTCCGGGGTCAGATGCAAGGAGCCCGTCAAAAAGATCATCGCCGACTCGAAGAACACGCCGGGCGAGGTCATCCTCTGCATGAACGGCCACTACCACCGGACCGGGCTGGACATCATCGACGGCGTGGCCCGGCTGGACGTCAACTCCGCCTCATTCAACTGGGTCCCCAATCCCCACCATTTCTTCCCCGGGGAGTGGTATCTGCAATACGAATGCATCGGCAATCAGGTCATCTATGCCGATCCCCTGAGCGCCGTGGTCACGCTGGACTCCGACGCCCGGACCATCGACATCGAGGGGTGCAAAAGCTCCTTCGCCCAGGGGATCGACACCGAAAAGAGCGGCAACAAATCGGGCTTCCGGCTCTGTACGCCGGACATGGTTTCGGGACACGTCGACTACTGACGAAAAAAACCGTATTCACGCAACCAAGGGACCGCAAACACACTTTGCGGTCCCTTTTTTCACTTGCGCTTCTTCTTGGGCGGAGCCATTCTCGGGGTGGTGTCGTGCCGCCAGCGGCGGGTCACGGTCTTGTTCGAGCCGCAGATGGAGCAGCCGCCGACGGCGCGGAAGTCGCTTTTCTTCACGGCGCCGCGGGAGTCGTATTCCCGGATCCCGATGAGTTCGTCCCTGGCGTTGTAGCAGTAATCGGTCACCTTGCCCGGCCCCTGCTGCCGCCGGATCATCTTCCTGACCGGACAGCAGAAGAACCTGTACCGGTCGAGCCAGCAGGGATCGGCGGGAGTGAAGACGATCTGCTTGTCTCTGGACAGAAGCCGCTCCTGACTGATGCGGGCTTCGTACATGTACTCGGTCGCAGGTTCCGGCTTTTTTTCGGCCGCCGCCTCCAGAGTTCCGGCGCACAGCAGCGACAGGAGAAACAGGATCGCGCTCTTTTTCATCTTCTCACGCCTCCCCGGCCGTTTCCTTGTCGGCCCCGGCCTTCACCAGAAGCACATTCTCGCTGAGGCGGAACATGGAACGCTTCAGCAGCTCCGGCGGGATCTCCGGCATGACCTTCAGGGGATGGCTCGAATAGATGTTGACCTCAAGTTCCCCGTCCTTCTGCCGTTCCCAGCTGATGTGGATCCGCCCCTGGGCGGTGGGGATCGCCGCCTCGGCCCGGTCCACCAGCGTGTAGGCGGGGTTGAAATAGATGACCGAGTGACCGGGCTCCGCGATGCGGACGCCTACGATCTCGCGGATGAGGAAGATGTTGGGCGCGAAGGCGCTCCCCCCGTGGAACGCGGTGGAACTGACGATCCCCGTCACCGGGTCGCGCCAGAGGCCGTTTTCGAAATCCATCCGGTCGCCCCAGTACTTGCGGAAGTGGCGGAAAGCCCACTCGCGCTGCCCCAGAGCGAAGAGCATTTCCATGAAGATGCAGTGGAAATAGGGCGACTCGGCCTCCTGGGTCTTGGCCGCGCCGGTCTCGAAATCGAAGAAGGTGTTGACGAACTTTTCGAAACACTCCCCGGTCTTGATCCCGGCCAGAGCGGGGAAGAAGTTGCCGTAGAGCGAAAACTCCGTATCCTGCGCCGGATCGATGGGATCGTCGGCGAAAAGCCCCGTTTCGGGGTCGAAGAAGAGCTTTTCGACCTTCGCCGAGACCCGGCGGACCAGACGGCGGCACTGTCGGGCTTCGGAGGGCCGCTGGACCAGATCGTAGAGCTCCGACGCCGACAGCATGAAGCGGCAGAAGAGGGAGTTGATGACCACGGGGACCCGGCAGTAGCCGAAGATATTGCTCCCGCCGGAGATCCGTTTCCGGGCTCTTTCCACATCCACCTGGTCCTCCTCGTCGTTGAGCAGGGACTCCACGAACCGCCGGGTAAGATCCAGCTTCGGAATGAGGTTGCGCATCTCGACCAGATTGTAGGAGAAGCGGTAGTTGTAGAGCACCCACGACGAGAAGAAGAAGAGGTGGATCAGCTGCGAAGCGCCGCAGACACCCGAGGTCAGGGCCGGAATGGACCCGTCCTCGAGCTGGGCCTCGGCGAACTGCCGCAGCCGCGCGGTGATGTATTCGCTGTCGCCGAAAACGGCGGCCACATTGGCCGATTCGAAAAAGGCGTCGAGCAGAAAACTGTCATGCCCGACGGCGCCGTCGGCGGGAGCGAAGGCGGCGGCGGAACGGAAAAGGGCGCTCCGGCCCGTCTGCCAGACCCGGTTCAGAAATTCGTCGGAGGAGTTGAAGAGGCACTCCCGGTTGAAGTTCCGGCAAAGCTCGTCGAAGACGGCGGAAACGATGGAGACCCCCGCCTTGGCCCGGCGCACGTGGAGCAGCACGCAGCCGCAGTCCGCCGGGAAGGGCATGACGATCTCGTTCTCGCCCTGGCGGCAGATGCAGCTCATCAGCTCGCGGTCGTTGCCGTTGGCGCAGACGGGGAACAGTTCCGCCCCTCTCGGCTCCACGCCGACGATGAGGTCGACGATGTCCCCTTCCGAAGCGCTGATCCGGAGTTTGGCAAAGCCGTAGTGAAGTCCGGGGAGCCGCAGCAGGACCACGGAACGTTCGGAAAGGACCCCGTGACGGCTCTCGCTCACGGTAAAGGAACAGTTGTCGAGAAGGTCCCACACGTCGGTCACCGAGGAAAGCTCGCAGGAACGGATCTGCAGATCGGTCAGCGCCTCCACCCGGACCGCGGGCGTGCAGTCGGCGTAGGGAAGCCGGGGGACCGTGCCCACGCACCAGCCGGGATGAGCGGACTCCAGCATGTCCGTGAGGGGACCGCCGCCGGGCGTGGTGTCGTCGAAAAGCATCATGAACCCCAAGGCTCCGGGGCGGGCGGGGCCGAAGACCACGAGCCGGTTCCAGCCCACGGCCAGATCGAGCACTCCCGCTTCGCCGCGGGCGGAATCCCCTTCGAAAACGAGCTTGCTGCCGCAGAAAAACTTGAAGGGGGTGTCCGAAAAGAGCTTGAACGCCATCTGCTTCGGCGTTTCGGTGAAGATGTAGGAAACGGCCGCCCCCGTGCCGGGAGCGTCGGCGGAAAAGGTGAAGGCGCTGCAGCCGGGGTAACGGCTGACGAAACCGCTGCCGACGGGGGAAAACTCCATGCGGTTCGGGCTGATGGAGCCGGGGGGCACGGGGTGCAGTTCCAGCTTCGCTCCGAAGGTTCCGGGGGGCGTGAGCTGGTCGGGGACTTCCCACTCGTCGATGTTCCGGCAGACCAGCTGATCCCAGTCGGCGGGGATCCGGCGGAAGTCGGTGAAACACGCCGGACGCCGCCCCGCCCCGACGCGGGGCCGGGGAGCGGAAAATCCTTCGCCGCAGAAAATGCGCCAGTCGCCGTCGGTGGCGGCGATGGTCCTGGCGCCGCACTGGATCTGACACCAGAGCCCCGGCACACGGGAAAGGTCGCCCCGAATGGGATCCGCATCGCAGGTGACCCGGACGGCGATCACGTTGTTGCCGGGCTCCAGCATGTAGCCGATCTCCAGCAGATCGATGTAGCTGGTGCCGGGGCACTGATGGGCCCGCGGACCGGCGCCCGCCAGTCTGCCGTTGATGAAGACCTGGTAGCCCGTGACGGCCGTGATGAACAGCAACGCCTCGCTGCCGGATTCGGGCTGAAAGTTGAAATTGTTCCTCATCAGGCAGGTGGTATCGCTCCGGTTGCGAAGCCGGCGGAGAAATATCCATTTCCCGACGATCTGTTCGGGTAACTGAACGCTGCTCATAGATGTCGCCCCCAACTCTGAAACATGGCTCCTCGCGTCCGTTCCGGCGGAAAATCCTTGCACGGTCCCCAGCGGGCCCGGACCATATCACTTTCTAAATAATACTCCCGGAAAGGCGTTTTTTCAACCCGGAAAGAAAAAAAAACGGCATTTTTTGCTTTTTTTTGGGGCTTCGGGAAATTTTGTGGGTGAGAGCTGAACTTGGGATAGGATGAAAACGATGAAAAAGACGGCAAAAACAGCAACTAAATTACGGCGGAGAGTCCTCGGAGTTGAGGTAAAAAGACA